>JGI20160J14292_10000504_pt1 | contig 35339 bp, 29 predicted proteins | sample COG_10_FD_14292 | JGI IMG/M metagenome (IMG submission 14292) | reverse complement strand
GCCCGCTTTCTAGATCATGTTTTATTATTTTATTTTCTGCAAATAACTCCGTCTGTCCTTCAGTATCCAATGCTGGTTCAATTTCATCCACATTCCAAACCACACCTTCGCTTTCATTTTTTCCAGCAACATCTTCCTCTAAGTTGTAAACCACTTTTTCTTGCTCATTAACAACATCATCATTATGAGATGCTATAGTTTGTTCCTCTTGCTGTGATTTATTTATGACAAATGGTTCATCACTTTCGATTCTATTCGATGTATCCTCTTGTATTGGATTCTTTAAAGGCTGCTTGATTTCAACCATTTTCTTTTCATCCTGTAAGTCAACAACTTTCCTTGGTTCTGGTTTTTCGAGGGGCACAATCAAGTTGTCCTCTGCACCAAATCCCGTTGCAATTAATGTGATTGATAATTTATCACCTAAGGACTCATCATAACCATGACCCCAAATTACATCAGCTCCAACACCTGCCGCGTCTTCTATGAAATTTGTTATTTCGCTAATTTCATCCATCATTACCTCCTTGGCTCCGTAGGTGATATTTAGCAGAATGTATCTCGCTCCATGAATATCATTATCGTTTAACAGCGGTGAAGACAGTGCTGTCTCGACAGCTTTCATTGCTCTATTTTCGCCTTCCACTTCTGCAGAACCCATAATGGCATGACCACTATTTCGCATAACTGTATTGACGTCATTAAAATCAACATTAATGATACCTGTCTTTTTTATTACTTCAGCAATACCTTTAGCGGCCACAGACAAGATGTTATCCGCATGAGAAAATGCATTTGACAAGGTCATGTCTTTACCAAACTCTTTTAAACGATCATTACTTATAATGAGTAATGTGTCCACATTTTGACGCATTCTCTCCAAGCCCTCTTGAGCTTGTTCTAGTCTTCTTCTACCTTCAAAATTAAAAGGAACAGTTACAATACCTACGGTTAAAATTCCCATGTCCTTTGCCACCTGCGCAATAACGGGACCAGCACCTGTACCTGTTCCACCACCCATTCCTGCGGTTACAAATACCATTTTGGTGTTGTTACTGAGCAGTTCACGAATATCTTCAATGTTCTCCATAGCAGCGTTCATCCCCACTTCAGGAATCATTCCAGCTCCCCTTCCATCGGTCAAATCAACTCCCAACTGAATTTTACATGGTACTGGAGATTCAGATAATGATTGTCTATCTGTATTACATACAATAAAATCAACACCTTCGATTCCTTGATTGTACATGTGGTTTACCGCGTTACTGCCACCACCGCCAACACCGATTACCTTTATGTCTGAACTGTTTTCTTTGGGTATATCAAAATCCATAATTCTTTATTTTAAAATTCAATTCTTTTTTTCTTTACCATTTTCATCTTCATCCTCCTCTTCCTCATCCACGAAAAAGTTTTTCACACCATCCAAAACTTTTGAAAAAAACTTCCCTCGCTCCTCAGTATCCTCATCTTGTTCTTTACTATTAACAATGCGCATTTGATTTCCTTTCTCAAATCCTTTTAGAACCAAACCAATACCCGTTGAATACATTGGACTCAATAAGTCCTGATTGTTTTCATTTGCCAAATGCTCGCACGGATAACCGATTCTTGAACTCATCCCTGTTTTGAAATCAAAAAGCTGTGTCAAATGTTTCAATTTAGACCCACCACCTGTTATCACTATTCCTCCAATAATCTCATCCGCATAACCAGAATTATCTATTTGCTGCTTAACCAATAGAATAATCTCGGTCATTCTTGATTCTATAATATGTGCAAGTGTCTTAAATGTGATTTCTTTGGATTGTTGCCCTTTAAGTCCTGGAATACATACCACTTCATTTTCACTACTTTTTTTAGCAACCGCACTACCAAAATTGACTTTTAAATTTTCGGCATGACGCTCTAAAATTTTACATCCTTTTCGGATATCTTGAGTAATTACATTTCCGCCATAAGGAATCACTGCGGTATGCCTGATTATACCTTCATGAAATATAGCAACATCTGTTGTTCCCCCACCAATATCAACAAGAACGATTCCCGCTTCTTTTTCTTCCTCATTCAATACGGCATCCGCAGATGCAATGGGTTCTAAAATAACATCGTCTATCTCAAGTCCAGCTCTTTGGACGCAATTGTAAATGTTTTTAACATTACTTACCTGCCCTGTTATGATATGAAAATTGGCTTCCATTCGGCTTCCTGCCATACCTATTGGATCCTTTATTCCTAATTCACCATCCACATTATATTCTTGAGGAATTACAGTAATAATTTCTTCTCCAGGATTCATGACCAATCCATACATGTCATTTATAAACGCCTTGATGTCATCCTTTGAAATTTCGCGTGACAGATCTGTTCTTGAGTAACTGCCTCTATTCTGCATGCTTCTGATATGCTGACCTGCAATACCCACAACTACGTGCTTTAGCACCAAATTGCCCTCTTTGACGTTTTTCTGGGTATCCTCGATGGCTTTCTCTATTGAATCTATCGTTTGTTGAATATTCCAGACAACCCCTTTTTTTACACCAAGAGACTTACTCTTGCCCATTGAAATGATTTCAATTTTTCCGTGTTCATTTTTAACGCCCACAAAACACGCAATTTTTGTCGTACCGATATCCAAACCAACCACTATTGAACGATCAACATTGGATTTGTTTTCAGTTGGCTTTTTTGCAAACGATTTGTCCTTCATATTTCAAACTAATTTCACTGTACTTACTCCACCCCTCATATGGGATAGCTTCCTTATAAAAAACCTTTAGCTTTTGAAATTTTTCCCTTACTTCCTTTTCTGAATGTGCTGTTCCAAAAACTATCTGTTGATCTCCCAGTACTGGAATCATTATGAAATCGTTGTTTTCATTTAAATAGACTTGGCCTATTAAAGATTGCAGTAAGGGGTCCTTACAAACATAATTTGAAATACGGTAGATGTCATCTAAATCACGAATACTTTTCAAGGAGTCGTTGTTGATAATTGAAACGGCTGTTTCAGAATCAAACTTATCCCCAATATCACCTGAAAAAACAAGTGTATGAGCAGTATGTAAATCAGACCTTTGCATTTTCTTTCCATCAGAGTCTAAATAGTAGGTTTCACCATGCTTATTAAAAATTCTTGCAATTGGTTTAATCAAGTAAAGATCGATGTTCCAGGTATTATTTAATCTTTTGTAAACCTGTACTTTTCGCACCTCCGGCATACTCAAAATAGTTGCCTCAATTTTATTAATATTCAATTGCTCATATATCTGCCCTTCATAAATAAGGTTTTGTGTTTTTAATCTTAATATCAATTCACTTTCTGTAAGAAAAGCATCTGGTCCATCAACGTGAATGCTCACGACTGGTGGTTTTACCACATTCCCCATTTCTACTTTATTCCCAAAAAATAAAACCAGAACAACCGCAATAAAAAGCAGTATCCAAAGCAATATTTTCATCCACAATTTCATATTGTATGCTTAATGTTTTGACTTAATATCTCTTGAAGTGGGGAAACCAACCGATCAATATCACCGGCACCAATAGTTAATACGACTCCTTCTTTAATGTCTTTCATTATTTCCAACACCTTCGTTGATTCCACTACCCTTTTATCTTTGATACTCACCTTAGAGAGCAACCATTCACTTGAAATCCCAATGATTTCATTTTCCCGTGCCGCGTATATTGGCATAAGATACAACGCATCAAATCGTGATAGCTGCTCACCAAATTCTAATCCAAAATCACGGGTTCTAGAAAATAAATGTGGCTGAAATACAGCAATCAACTTCTTACCTGGATACATCATTTTTAATGAATCAACAAGCAATCTCAACTCTTCTGGGTGGTGCGCATAATCATCAATAAACAATAAGTCATCAGAATTAATGTGAATGTCAAAACGTCTTCTAACCCCTCTAAAAGAGGCCAAGCCTTGTCTAATCTGAGGGTAAGAAAGCCCTATCTTTTCAAGTAAAACAACACAGGCTAGAGCATTAAGAACGTTATGAATTCCGGGTATTCCCAATTCAAATTTTCGTCCGTTATATTCTTTAGAATTTACATAAAAGCACATGAATCCTGCTTCATAAGAAATATCATTCGCAGAATAATCAGCGGTTTTGGATTCGATATTATAGGTACAAGAATCTGATAGGCTATGTAACTTTATTCCTTCTTTTACTATGCACCAACCATTGGGGTCGATTTTCATGGCATATTGCTGAAAACCCTCATTAAAATGATCAGGATCACCGTAAATATCTAAGTGATCAGGGTCCATTGCGGTAATAATGCTAATAAATGGAGAAAGATGAAGAAATGAACGATCAAATTCATCTGCCTCTACAACGGTCCATTCGCTCTGCTTATTTACCAGAACATTCGAGTTGAAATTAGAAGAGATTCCACCTAGAAATGCACTGCAACCGTAATCAGACTGACTTAAAACATGAGCAAGCATGGCACTTGTGGTTGTTTTACCATGAGTACCAGCAACACATAAAGCTTTATTGAACCTCGTAATTAATCCCAAAACCTCAGATCTTTTTAGCACTTGAAAGTTTTTTTCTTGAAAATACTGTAGCTGTCGATGCTCCTTTGGAATAGCCGGGGTATAAACGACTAATGTGTCTTCAATTGACAAATGAGCTTTCGGGATTTTATCTAAATGATCTTCATAAGTTATCTGACAACCCTCTTCATTTAATGTATGCGTTAATAGGGAAGAATTCTTATCATATCCAGCGACTTTTTTCCCAAATGAATTAAAATACCTTGCAAGAGCAGACATACCTATGCCACCGATGCCAACAAAAAAGAAGTTTTTATAATCTATAATTCTTTTATTCATTGTATTAATATATTCTCCGATTCGTCAATGATATCAGAGGTCGCGTTAGGTCTTGCCAAACCCAATATGTTTTTTGATAGCCGCCCAGATAAATCTGCATCAGTAAGTAATGAGTTCACATTATTTATAAGTCCATCAGCACAATCTAAGTCTCTTACCATTAACGCCGCATCAGCATTTACTAAAGACATCGCATTTTTGGTTTGATGATCCTCCGAAACATTGGTGAAGGAACTAGAATGACAGGCTTACCTACCAAACAGAGCTCAGAAACAGAAAGCGCACCAGCTCGAGAGACAATAACATCCGCCGAGGCATAGGCAGCATCCATTCTGGAAATAAAAGCCAATAACTTAATGTTGGGGTTTTCCTTTTCAGAAACTTTTGATTTCAGTTGATCAAAATAATACTTTCCACATTGCCATATATATTGGACTTCACGATCAGCACCCTTCTGTATCATTTCAAGCATGGTATCATTCAAAGTCTTTGCTCCAAGACTACCGCCCAATATCAAAATCGTTTTTTTATTCTCAGCCAATTCGAAAATCTTTAATGCTTCTTTTTTAGAGAGCATATCATTCGAAAGATTTTTACGAACAGGGTTTCCCGTTAGCTTAATTTTTTCTTTAGGGAAGAAATTTTCAAGCCCTTCATATGCTGTACATATAAGATCTACTTTTTTGGAAAGCAAAATATTGGTTTTTCCAGGAAACGAGTTTTGTTCCTGAACTACAGAAGGCACCCTCAGCCATGTCGCCATTTTTAATGTAGGACCACTTGCATAACCACCAACACCAATAACAACTTCAGGCTTAAATTTCTTAATCACCTTTCTGGCACGAAGCAAACTAATAAGCAACATAAATGGGAGCTTAAAATTCGACAATGCCAACTTTCTTTGAAATCCCATGATGGGCAAACCTACAATATCAAAACCTGCATCAGGAACCCTTGTCATCTCCATCTTACCAATAGCCCCAACAAATAATATTTTTGCCTCAGGATTTCTTGTTTTTATTTCATTAGCAATTGCAATCGCTGGAAAAATATGTCCTCCGGTACCTCCTCCGGAAATAATAACGCTAGAAATATGTCGATTATCCAATTTCATCTTGAAATATTTTTCCTGTTTTACTTCCCTTCATACTCTTACTTGCTATTGATTGAACAATACCAATAGAGATACATGCCATTATTAAAGCCGATCCACCCATCGCCAAAAAAGGCATGTTTTGTCCTGTTACAGGAAGAAGTCCGGTACAGACAAGCATATTTATCGTTGCCTGTGAAAGCAAATGTATTCCTATACCTAAACAGACATAAGACTCAAACATACTATCCGTCTTTAAGGCTACTTTTATAATCCTAAATAAAAGAATCAAATACAAAAAAATCAATATAAAAGAAGATATAGAACCAAATTCTTCCACAAAAGAAGCGTAATAAAAATCGGCATACGCCTCCGGTAAATACTCCTTTAATTTACCATCGCCAACTCCTTGACCCAGTATGGAACCATTGAAAATGGCAAGCTCAGCATTCTCAGATTGCGCATTCTGACCAAAACTCGACGGGTCTGTCCCTGTTTTTTTTTCAATTCTGCTTTCCCATGTATCGTATCGAGGTAGCATATTTAATGCTGGAAAACTCTTATGAACCGTAATTGCCAGAAACAAAAGCACCAGTCCACCACCAATAATGCTTGTCAATTTCAACCATGGCATTTTCCCAATAAACAATAGGATAAACGATAAAACAAAAAGCATGAGGGCAGTAGATAAATTGTCTTTTAGAATAAGACCACAAATCACTATTATGGGCAATAAAAGTGGCCAAAAACCTTCTTTCCAATGGTCTAATTTATTCTCTTTTTTAACGAGCAAACGGGACAGATATAATATCAAAGCCAATTTGGCAAAATCAGAGGATTGAAAGGTTAAACCTATAAATGGAATTCGTATCCAGCGGTCTGCTCCATTGACATTCACACCAAAAATCATGGTAAAAATCAAGAGAATGATGGCAAGATAATAGGCAAATTTACTAATTTGAAAAATGTACTTAGAATCAATGCGATGTATGGTATACATGGAAAAAAAAGCAAGAATCACATACATGAAATGTTTGAACAAATAATAAAATGGTGTTCCACCCTCAATTTTCACAAGAATGGGAACAAAACTATAAACCGTAACTAATGAAAACGCAAGCATCAAAATGGAAATGATCCAAATCACCGGGTCTCCTTTAAGATATTTTAAATAGGCTCTCATGTAATTATTGAAGCTTTGAAAATAATGATGAAAAATAATTCATGGCGTATTCACTGTCTGAATCAGATGTTGTAAAAAGCAATACGCCAGGACTAAACGAATAATCCTTAAGCGCATCAAGAGACTTGGTTAAATTCGAGAAATGTTCAATGTGATTTTGATCTTTTACTATGTCTTCACATTCTCCGAATACGATATATCTCTCTAGCTTTTTTCCATCTCTATCATAGGAATTAATATAGGCACTGATTTCTGAAGTATTGCCGAGCCATACGGTTCGAAATGGAAACGATTCAATTGTTTTTTCTAAAACGGAAATATTAGGGTTGTGCCAACTAAAAGCATCCATCCCAAACAACTTTCCATGTGACTGTAATGCCGTTTCAGATGAGCCTAGCGAGGCAATTTCTTGCGCTTTAGCAATAGCAATCTTTATTTTATCGAATTCCTTTTCTATCATTACAGCATTCTTACCGCTTGCTTAAATTGATTTCCACGATCTTCGTAACTTTCAAACAAATCAAAGCTGGCACATGCCGGTGAAAGTAAAACCGATTCATCCTTTCGAGCCAAACGATAAGCATATGCAACCGCCTCGACTGCGTCTCGAGCCTCAACCAAAGTTTCTACTTTAGATTGAAATGCTTCTTTGATCTTATCATTATCTTCTCCTAGACAGATTATGGCTTTTACCTTTTCATCAACCAAACTCAATAATTCGTTATAGTCGTTTCCTTTATCAACACCACCAACAATCCAAACAGTAGGCTTCTCCATGCTTTCGAGAGCAAACCAGGTTGAATTTATATTGGTCGCTTTAGAGTCATTAATAAACTCTACACCATTAATCTTGGCAACAAATTCCAAGCGGTGTTCGACATTGACAAAATCTTCTAAGCTTTGTCTCACAATATCCTTGCGGATTTCAACAATTCTGGCGGCGATCCCGGCTGCCAAAGAGTTTTGGGTATTGTGCTTACCCTTTAAAGCTAAATCATGAATGGACATAGTAAATTGATCTTTTATATTGATTATTAATTGTTCCTTGTTTATATGGCCTCCAACCTGCTGTTCGCCGGTTAGAGAAAATGTTGCGATATTGATGTTTGGACTTTTTTTTTCCAAAGCCGATTTGATAAGAGAATCATCTGCATTGTATATCAGCCAATCGTCTTTGGTTTGGTTATTTATGATTCTAAGCTTCGAATCAACATATAAATCCATGTTGTACTCGTAGCGATCCAAATGATCCGGAGTAATGTTGAGTATAATCGAAATGTCCGCCTTAAACTCTTGCAGATCATCAAGTTGAAATGAACTTAATTCTAGGATATAATATTCGCAATCTGAAACCGCAAGCTGTCTTGCAAAACTCTTACCTATATTACCACCAAAACCCACATCATAACCGGCTTTCTGAAAAATATGGTATACCAGCATTGTCGTTGTGGTTTTACCATTGCTACCTGTAATACAGATGGTTTTAGCCTGAGAATAACGAGAGGCAAATTCTATTTCGGAAATTAAACGGATATTCGTTTTTTTAAGGTGCTGAATAACGGCTGAATCTTGTGGAATTCCAGGTGATTTAATTACCTCGTCCGCTTTTTCAATTTTATGTAGACTATGTCCATTTTCCTCGAACGAAATGGAATTTTCTTCAAGCTCTTTCTTATAATTTTCTTTTATTTTACCATAATCAGATACAAATACCTCCGCTCCCAATTTTTGGGCAAGCAGAGCAGCTCCAACACCACTTTCACCGGCGCCAATTACTGCTATATATTTGTTTTTCAAACTCATTATCTTACTTTAAGTGTTACTATAGTTACTACAGCTAGGAGCACGGCAAGAATCCAGAATCTCGCTACTATTTTTGCCTCATGTAATCCTGATTTTTGATAATGATGGTGTAGAGGAGCCATTTTAAAAATCCGCTTACCTTCCCCGAATTTTCGTTTGGTGTATTTGAAATATCCAACCTGCATAATGACTGAAATGTTTTCTATGAGAAACACGCCACACAGGACAGGAATAAGAAGTTCTTTACGAATTGAAATAGCGAATACGGCAATGATTCCCCCTATGGCAAGACTCCCTGTATCTCCCATAAAAACTTGCGCTGGATAAGAATTAAACCAGAGAAAACCAATACAAGCTCCAACAAAGGCAGAAATGAAAATAACGAGCTCCTCTGCATAAGGGATATACATGACATTTAAATATTCGGCAAAACTTGCATGAGAACTGACGTAAGCCAATATGGCAAGAGCAATTCCAACTATAGCAGATGTTCCTGTTGCCAGACCATCTAGACCATCAGTCATGTTCGCTCCGTTCGAAACGGCAATGACAATAAATATGACAATTGGAATGAAAATCAACCACCCATAAGAACCATCACCGCCAAAGAGCCACTTGTAATTGAACTCATTGTCCTTAACAAAGGGTATGGTTGTGGTCATTTCATCGGTTTCAACCCATTTGTAATTTTCACCTGAACTCAAACCAGTCTGCTCGTGAGAAACCAGTTTTTCATTTTCTTTGAGCTGATAGTCATCCGAAACGCGTTTGTGCACTACGACATCATCTGAAAAATAAAGTACGGATCCCACAATCAATCCCACACCAATTTGACCGATGATTTTAAACCTTCCCTTTAACCCTTCTTTGTTTTTCTTAAAAACCTTTATATAGTCATCTAAGAATCCTATTAAACCCAACCATACAGTAGCAATAAGCATGGTTATTACATAGACGTTTTCGAGGCGCGCAAATAAAACTGTAGGTATAAGTATTGCAGCCAAAATAATGAGACCTCCCATGGTTGGCGTTCCAGACTTTTCCAACTGACCTTCAAGACCCAAATCCCGAACAGTTTCTCCAATTTGCTGCCTTTGTAAATGTCTAATAATTCTTTTTCCAAATATGATAGAAATGATTAGCGAGGTAATTAGGGCCAAAGCAGCTCTAAATGAAATGTATCCAAATAATCCGGCCCCTGGGAAGTTGTATTTCTCTAAAAATTCAAAAATATAATACAGCATTAGTTCTCTATTTGGTTTAAAAATTCACTAGCAATTTGATAATCATCAAAATCATATCTAACTCCCTTTATTTCTTGATATTTCTCGTGCCCCTTTCCCGCCAACAATACAATATCCAAGCTACTCGCCAACTTAATAGCAAGTTTAATGGCTTCTCTACGGTCTGAAATAGAGAGGGCCATATCCCGCTCAACCTCATCAAGACCTTTTCTCATATCCTCTAAAATCAAATCAGGGTTTTCATTTCTCGGATTATCAGAAGTAAGAATGAGTTGATCGCTTAATCTAGCGGCAATAGATGCCATAATCGGTCTTTTTGATACGTCACGATCTCCACCACACCCCACAACCGTATATAATTTTGCGTTTTTCTTTTTGATGCTATTGATAGTTGAAAGAACGTTTTCAAGTGCATCAGGTGTATGGGCATAATCAACAATTGCAGTGGGACCCTTTTGACCTTTCACATATTGAAATCGGCCATCTACTGAGCTTAGATTGCTTAATGCACTAAGTATTGTAAGCTTGTCCTCTCCAAGAAGAGTTGCTGTTGCGAAAACGGTCAATAGGTTATACGCATTAAACCGCCCTATTAATCTAGAATAGAATTCCTTTCCATCCATATTTAATATCAATCCAGATATGTCATTTTCAATGATCTTAGCCTTGAAGTCTGCCGGGGTTTTTAATGCGAAATTGTATTTCTGAGCTAAAGTATTCTGCAGCATAACAGAACCATTTTTATCATCAATATTCACCAAGGCAAAAGCATCTCTCGACAGGTCATCAAAAAATTTCTTTTTTGCTTTTATGTAAGCATCAAAAGTCTTGTGATAATCAAGATGGTCATGACTAATATTTGTAAAGACCCCTCCCTTAAATTGAACTCCATGAATTCTATTCTGAACTACAGCGTGAGAACTCACCTCCATAAAACAATGGGTACAGCCCTCATTTACCATTTCATTTAATAAACTATTCAATGATACCGGATTCGGAGTTGTGTGTGTAGACTTGATTGATCTATCCCCAACTTTATTGGTCACCGTTGAAATCAAACCGCATTTATGTCCAATCGAGGAATATAGATCGTGTAACAATGTTGCCGTAGTCGTTTTACCATTTGTTCCGGTTATCCCAACCAGATCAATCTTTCTCGAAGGGTGATCAAAAAATGCACTTGCCATAGCAGCGAGAGCGATTGAACCATCTTTAACCAATACAAAAGTCATATCGTCTTGAGAGTAATCACCAGGTTTTTCGAGGATCACACATCTACATCCCTGATCAATAGCGCCTTGTATATAATCATGTCCATCAACCAAAACACCCGGGATAGCAAAAAACACATCGCCACCAGTGACCAATCTAGAATCAAAATGAAGTCCTTTTACAGGCATATCACAATCCCCTTGAGTTACCTCAAAGTCAAAGCCAACTAATATGTCTTTTAATTTTTTCATTATTCTTTTAATGTGATTTGAATCAAACGACCCTTTTCAACATCTTCACCCTCCTTTACCGACTGATAAATGACCCGGCCATAACCTTTTATTTTTACTACATATCCCAAAGACTCAAGAAGAAATACCGCATCCTTAGCAGTCATTCCCTCAACATTTGGCATCAATTTCTTATCAATCTTTCTATCGGATAATTTGATTTCTGACGAGGACTTTGATGAATTAATCCAGTTTCCAGATTTATTATGTTCGTGTTCATAACCCAATTCTGAAAGAGCACTCGAAATATTTGATTTATAACCGGACTTTATTTGGGGAGACTTCTTAGAACGTTCTCCCACCTCATTAATGGCGTCATGAAATTGCAAATTAGAAGCAAACACCTTATTGGCAACAGCAGCAAAAACGGTTCCCGAAACTTTAGCGCCATGGATGTGGACTTAGGCTTATAAATCACTACAATACAAGAATACAATGGGTTGTCCGCGGGAAAATACCCGCAAAAAGAGGCTTGATACTCTGATTTATTCCTTTCTAAAAACTGACCAGATTGATCCATTATCTTGGCTGTACCCGTTTTTCCAGCAATATCAAAATTCACACTAGCGAGATCAGAACCCGTTCCACTTTTCATGACCCCCTCAAGACATTTTTTGACTTTATTAATCGTTGATTGAGAACAAATTCTTTCCTTTAAAACTACAGGGCTAAAACTTTCAACAACTTCACCTGACCGCCTTATTTCTTGAACAAATAATGGCTTCATCATCTTTCCATTATTGGCAACAGTGTTGTACAAGCTTAATGTTTGTAAAGGGACCTGTTCTACCTCGTAGCCGATAGCCATATAGGGTATAGATAAGCCAGACCAAACTTGAGTTCCTGGCCTCGAAACCAATGGCGTTTTCTCCCCCATTAATTTGATTCCCAAAGGATCAGTTATGCCGAATTGCTCCAATCGATCAATAAACTTGTGAGGTTCATTTTTATACTTATCGTTGATTGTAGGAGCAATAACATTTGAGGATTTTTCAAAAGCCTTTTGTACGGTTATCTCTCCATATCCATTACCCCAATTTGAGTCATAAAGAGGCTTTGAAGACCCCTTAAAGACATATTTTCCTGATGCGTTTACAAGATCATCTAAACGCAGTTTCCCATCTTCCAATGCTGCCATAAGTGATGCCAATTTAAATGTAGACCCTGGAGCAGTTCGGGTACCAATTGCATAATTATAGGGCTGGGTAAATGTGTTGTCAGCATGCCTTTTTAAATTAGAAATGGCTCTTATATACCCGGTTTTAACTTCCATTACAATAACACAACCGTGCGACGCATCCATATCTATAAGCTGCTTCTCAAGCTCGGAACGAACCACCTCCTGAATATCTGAATCAATTGTCAACACCAAATCAGAACCAGAAACCGCCTCTTTTTCATATTTATCCGTTTTCTTCCAACCCGTTGCCAGTTTTTGCACAACCCGCTGCCCAGAGCTACCTGCCAAAACATCATGAAATGCTCCTTCTATACCAATTGCTGTAACTTTGCCATCTTTGTTCGTATAACGCCCCATAGTACGCCCCGCAAAACCCCGCAGTTTTTTACGTATGGAAGTCTCATGATTGTCAATCAGACCTCCTTTCATCTGCCCCAGTTCAAAAATAGGAAGCTTCCGCAGCTGTTTACGCTGATCGTTCGTCACTTGCTTCTGAAGTAAAACATACTCTTTATTGTTGGCTCTTTTTGACCTAATCAGGTTTTCATATTCTCGAGGAGTTCTATCCTCAAATATTTCACTTAACCCTTCTGAAAGTTTCGATATTTCAGTGTCAAATACCTTTTGATCAACAACGGAAGGATCCATTGCAATATCATAATAGGATATGGTCGTTACCAAGGGGTTTAAATCCTTATCAAGGATATCACCATATTCCGCCTCCTCACTTATTGTTTTTTTCGGAATCCGATCATCACCACCACCAAAAAGACTATTTCGATCTGACAACTGAATAGAAAGGGTCATCCACAAAACCAAAATCATAAGCATGACAAAGCTGAAATAGATAATATATGCCCGGTAAAAAAGAAAATCTTTATTCTTGCTCATCTAATTATTTTTTAACACGAATCACCTTGGTTGCATTCAATGATTCTTTCAGCCCTCTTTCCTTTAATCTTTCTAAAAGTTTATACCTCTTAGTTTCATCCTCTAGCTGTGTTTTTTGATCTATAAAATCAGCTGCATTCTGATTCAATTCGGTTTGATTCATTTTAATGTCATCATTTAGCTGTTTTACATAGTAGCCTTTAGCGACAAAAACCATTAATAGGAATAGTATGAAAAAGATATAAGGCAGATTATTTAGCACAAATGACTTGGTCAAAAATTCCCCATTAAGAATCTGCGTTAAGGCACTTGCTTTTTTACCTTGACCTACAGGCTTATCCGCCCCAACTGTATTCTTTTCACCTCTACCCATTTTTTTCCGCTATTCTTAATTTGGCACTCCGAGAGCGGGAGTTTTGTGACATTTCATACTCTTCTGGAATAATCGGCTTTCTATTTATTTCTGTTAACGGCTTTATAGGATTCCCATAAAAATCTTTTTCCATAACCCCTTCAAAATTCCCCTTCTTCATGAAATTTTTAACAATCCGATCTTCCAACGAATGATACGAGAGCACAACCAAGCGTCCTCCCGGATTTAATAGTTCCGATGCCTGAAGAAGAAAATACTCTAACACCTCCAACTCCTTATTAACCTCAATTCTTAAAGCTTGAAAAACCTGGGCGTAATACCGATGCTCTTTAAACTTTGGCGCCATTTTAGACAAAAGCTCTACAAACTCATGAGTTGTAGTTATTTGACTACCAACTCTTTTTTGAATGATTTCAGAAGCTAGTTTTCTGGCATTTTTGATCTCCCCATATTTCCTGAATATTCCAACCAATTCCTCCTCTTCATAATTATTGAGAATCTCCGCAGCGGTTATTGAACCCACTTTATTCATCCTCATGTCAAGAGCGGCATCCCCTCTTGTCGAAAAACCCCTTTCCTCAACATCAAATTGATGTGATGAAACACCTAGGTCAGCCAAAATCCCATCTACAGAATTGACTCCCCTCGCTTTCAACTGATTTGACAGGAATTTAAAATTGGATTGGATGAAATTGAAGTTAGGCGCATTCCAAACGTTTGCTTTTGCATCCTCATCCTGATCTAATGCATACAGAACTCCCTTTTCGCTTAGCTTTTCGAATATGGCTTTAGAATGTCCGCCACCACCAAAAGTAACATCAACGTATACCCCATCTGGATTTATATCTAAACCCACAAGGCAATCGTCTTTTAAAACGGGTATGTGATATGTATTATTCGTTTGCTCCATCCAAGTCTCCCATTACTTTATTTGCCAAATCTGCAAAGTCCGTCATGTTGTCTTCAATCATATTGAAGTACTTGGATTTATCCCAAATTTCTATTCGATCATTGTAAGCTATAAGCATAACCTCTTGACCCAAACCAATCCGCTCAGAATGTCCAGAAGGAACCAAAGCCCTTCCAGCATTATCAAGCGACACCTGTTTTGCGCCTTGATGAAACAATCGATAAAACATTCGATTTTCTGGTTTAAACAAATTCATTTTGGATAGCTTTTTACTCACCCGCTCCCATTCTGAGATTGGATAAAGTGTTAAGCAGTCTTCAAACCCCTTATTTAACATGAAATCGCGCTGGGCATTTGCAGGAAGTTGTTTGCGCAGACCCGAAGGGAACAGAAACCTGCCCTTGCTATCTAACTTAACCTCAAACTCTCCTACTAATCCTGACATAACGAAAATATGGTTAAAAATAATGGATATTTACCACTTTTTACCACCAAAAATCAAATTGTTGAAAACTTATAACGCAATTTACACCATTTTGTTTCATTAACCCAACACAAACACTATAAATACTGGCTTTATGTGATTTAAGTAAAAGTGGTAAAAAGTGGAAAACTATTTTTTTATTAACAATTAAGAATTCTATTAATTACATACTTTTGTGATGTGAAAATTGCAGGGAAGTATTGGTTNTTATTACTGTTTCTATCTTTAATTTGGGGAAGTTCATTCATCCTCATGAAAAAGGGGATGTACAGCCCTACAGGTGAAATGGTTTTTAACTCAAATCAAGTAGCAACTCTTAGGATATTACTTGCCAGCCTTGCCTTACTTCCATTCGGATACAGGGCCGTAAAACGAACAAGAATCAAAAAAGATGTTTTCTATTTTATGATAGTGTCAATTTGTGGAAACATGCTTCCTGCATTTTTATTCACTTTCGCAGAGACTGGTATTTCATCCGGTTTTGCCGGTATGTTAAATAGCACAACACCCATTTTTACCATATTTATAGGTTTTGGCTTTTTTAAAATAAAAATGACATGGACCCAAATCATCGGTTCTGTTATTGGCAGTATTGGCGTTGTCCTCTTGCTTTATTTTGGTAAGGCCGTATCGCTACAGGGGGACTGGAAGCATATAATTGCCGTTGTCCTAGCCACTCTTTGCTATGCCACAAGTTTGAGCATCATAAGATATAAGTTATCTCATTATAAGTCTATCGATATTGCCGCTATCGCATTCATCATACTACTCATCCCATCCATCATCATTTTCTTCTTAGAGCGCACGTGGATTGTGTTTGAGACAAACCAACTTGCATGGAATAATTTTATGTCCATCAGTATTTTGGGTTTAATCGGAACGGCTTTTGCCCTATTCCTTTTTAACAACATAATAAAAAACACATCAGCACTTTTCGCCAGCTCTGTGACCTACTTCATCCCTATTGTGGCAGTTATTATTGGATTCTTCTTTGGAGAACAGTTATCTGCGTATCAAATATTATCAATGTTTATAGTGCTTCTGGGAGTATTTATCGCAAATTTTTTAGGAATTAAAAATAGCCGTCATTAAATTGACAAATATTTTGACGCATTAGAATAAAACATTATCTTTGCAAACCAATTTTGGAAGTAATTTTAAAGTAAATATTGTTATGTACGCAATAGTAGAGATAGCAGGGCAGCAATTTAAAGTGCAAAAAGACCAAAAAGTTTTCGTTCATCGTTTAGACGCTGAAGCTGGTTCAAAAGTAGAATTTGATCAAGTTTTGTTGATAGATGATAAAGGAAAAGTAGATGTTGGCGCCCCAGCTGTAGACGGTGCAAAAGTAACCGCAGAAGTATTAAATCACGTTAAAGGTGATAAAGTAATCGTTTTCAAAAAGAAGCGAAGAAAAGGATACAGGAAAAAGAATGGACATCGCCAATCATTCACTGAAATAGCGATAAAAGGAATTAAAGTTAAAAAACAAGCAGCTAAGAAAGAAGCAGCAGAAAAATAAACTAAAATGGCACATAAGAAAGGAGTTGGTAGTTCGAAGAACGGTCGTGAATCTCAAAGTAAAAGATTAGGTGTTAAAATATTTGGAGGACAAGCTGCAATTGCAGGTAATATCATTGTTCGCCAGAGAGGAACTCAGCACCACCCAGGAGACAATGTAGGTATTGGTAAAGACCATACATTATTTGCATTGGAAGATGGTTTGGTAGAATTCAAAAAGAAGAAGAACAACAGATCTTTTGTGTCGGTTGTTCCTTTTGAAGCTGCGGCAGAGGCTTAACACCCTACTGAATGAATTTTAAAGGTCGACTCATGTCGGCCTTTTTTGTTTTATAATATCTTTGTAGAGATGAACCTTAACAGAAAACAGCGTTTCATATCTTCCCTAGCAGGAGGTTTGTTTTTGATGCTCTGCTTTCCTTACTCAGGAAGCATCACTCCTCTTGTCTTTATTTCACTCATTCCACTGCTGTCGATTGAATACTGCATAAATAAATCAAGCCTTTCCTCTAAGAATGTGTTTTTACATGCATTTATATGCTTTTTAATTTTCAACTTGGGAACATCATATTGGATATACAACTCCAGTGCATCCGGTGGAATATTTGCCTTTATATTTAACACAACAATAATGTGTTTGGCGTTTCAATCATTTCATTTTATAAAAAAGCACCTCGGAAATCGAAAAGGGTATCTATCCCTTCCTTTTGTTTGGCTTGGGTTTGAACATGTGCATAGCAATTGGGAATTTTCTCACCCTTGGCTTTCTTTAGGCAATGTGTTTTCCGTGCGAACAAACTGGATTCAATGGTATGAATACACTGGGGTTAGTGGCGGTACGCTTTGGATCATCGTTGTGAATTTACTTCTATTTCTTCTGCTTAAACGATGGATGAATAATGAAGAAACTAAAAAGATCAGAATTCTTTCAGGTATGGCTATTGCTCTACCCATAATAGTTTCCATATTGGTGAAATGGTCTTTTGAACATTCCATAGAACAAAATAAAAAGAATTTTGAAGTGGTTATGGTTCAACCCAATATAGATCCATACAATGAAAAGTTTACTGGAGGCCCTCATGCTCAGACCGAAAAATTCTTGCTTCTTGCCGATTCGAAAATTACACCAAACACCAAATTGGTGATCTTTCCTGAAACCGCCTTAAGCTTCAGTTTTTTTGAAAACGAGTTTCGGCGCCTTTCGATATACCCAAAATACATTAACGCTGTACAAAGGTGGAATTCGGATATTTTAATCGGAGCCTCAACGATGAAACGCTTTAACACCAAAAGGTCAAAGGCTTCTCGGGAAAATCCTGATGGATCCTTCACCGAGTATTATAACTCATCCTTGCTCATTGAAAAAAACTTAAAAAACAAATACATCCACAAATCTAAACTGGTCGTAGGAGTCGAAAAAATTCCATATTCCGACTACTTTCCTTTTCTTGAAGATATTGCAATAGATAATGGAGGAGCCGTGGGTTCACTCGGAGAAGAAGATACCGTTAAAATATTTAAAACTTCAAATGGAACTATCGCGCCAATCGTTTGCTATGAATCGATTTACCCAGAATTTGTTGCCGAACAATGTCGGAAAGGGGCAGAATTACTTTGCGTGATAACCAATGATGGTTGGTGGGGCGACACTCCCGGTTACAAACAACATTTCAGCTTCGCGCGTCTACGTGCCCTCGAAAACAGAAGATGGCTCGTTCGCTGTGCAAATACAGGGAAAAGTGGTGTGATATCACCCACCGGGGAAGTCATTTCAGAATCCAAATGGTGGGAAGAAGATGTGCTACTAGCAAAAACACAATTACTTAGTGAAAAAACCATATTTTCTACTTACGGAGATTTTCTGGGTAGAAGCGCGGCTTTTGTTTGGATGTTAATTTTCGTGTATTCGATTTCAAAGAAGATTCTTCCAAGTCGAAGGTAAGCTACAAATCCCCAGAATAAACGAGGTCCTTTTTCAATTCTTCTGATAACGTCACGGGCTCATTAAACAAGCCAAAAACACTTGACCCACTTCCAGACATGGAAGCATAAACTGCTCCAACTTCATAAAGCTTAGTCTTCAACTCTTTTATTACTGGATGATTCTTAAAAACACTTTCTTCAAAATCATTCTTTAAATACTTTTTCCATTGCAGACTGGGAGAAGAAAATACTTCCTCAAGTGAGGATTTGTCTTGGGAAGATGAAACATTCGAATAAGCTTCTTTTGTCGAGATATGAATCCCAGGATTTAACAAAACCAAATACTTGGGAATTGATTTCACCATTATACTAGACAAAACCTCTCCTCTACCTTCAGCCAACTGAATCCCTCCTTTTATGAAAAAAGGGCAGTCACTTCCGAGACTGGTCGACATTTCCTCCAATTCTTTTTCAGAAACTTGTAATTGAAATAACTCTACAAGCATTTTTAAAACAGTGACTGCATCGGAAGATCCTCCACCCAGCCCAGCCCCAATAGGAACTTGTTTTCTCAAGTGAATTCGCACATTGGAGATTTCATGGTGACGCTTCAAAAACAAAAATGCTTTGGTACATAAATTATCACTTCCCTTCCCGCCAACATCTATGCCTGATTGAATAAATTCATATTCGTCTGATTTGGTGATCTCAATGATATCATAAAATGGTATTTCCATCATACAGGTTTCAATTCGGTGGAAACCATCCGACCTTTTCCCCAAGACATGAAGCCCTAAATTGATTTTTGCCGGTGCAAATTCGATCATAAATACAAATATAAAAGATTGTAGAGCGTTTCTTAATTATATTTTTACAACTTTATCATATGCCCGAAAAAGAAATCAAAGAACATCAATTATTTATATCCAGCTTGCCTGTCCTATTCAAGTTATGGAAAGACAATAAAAAAACCATCTCGAAAAAAAAGATGATTTTTAAAATACTTTTTTTTACGGCAATTAGCGCTCCTTTTAGATGGCTTCAAAAAACACTATTTCAAAGTAAAATAAACGCTATAAATCTGAATGAAAAAGCTCCTGTTTTTGTAATAGGGCATTGGAGAAGTGGGACTACTCATTTGCATTACATTTTGGCCCAAGACAAAAGATTTTCGTTTCTAGAGGCCTTTCAGGCATTCTTTTTTAGGACGGCTTTTGTTTCTAGAAGGTTTATGAAGCCCCTACTTAACAAGTTAATGCCTAAAACCAGGCCACAAGACAATGTCAAAATAAATGCAAGTGCTCCAACAGAAGAGGAACACTCTCTGACCAATCTCACACACAGAAGCGGAATGCAATCGTTTTTTTTTCCACAAAACATCAGCTATTTTAATGAATACAATGTATTTGAAACCACAAAAGAAAACATCAATAAATGGAAGCTTGTCTATGATAACATGCTTAAAAGCATAACATATTTTAATGGGAAAGAAAAGCGATTACTCTTAAAAAACCCTCACAACACAGGTAGAATTAAAGTGCTTAAACAAATGTATCCTGAAGCTAAATTTATTTTTATCCATCGAAATCCTTATGAAGTATTTAATTCAACCAAACACCTCTACAACACGACCATAAAATCTCAGTTTTTACAGGACTTTAGTGAAGAAGAAGTAAACGAACGTGTAATGTATTGCTATGAAAAAACAATGCTTGCCTATCTAGAACAGAAACAGGGAATTGATGAAAAGCACTTGATTGAAATTTCATTTGAAGAATTAAGCAATAACCCTATGGAATGCATGAAAGAGATCTACACAAAATTGGATATTGGAACGTTTAGTGAAGTAAATGACAGTTTTGAAAGCTACCTAAACAAACAAAATAACTACAAGAAAAACGCATTTAAGCCACTAGATCCAATGATCAAAAAGCAAATAAATAATAGGTGGAAATTTGCCTTTGAAGCATGGGATTATCAAATGAACTAATGTTAAATTAGGACAGTAAATCAAATGATTTTAATAGTTTTGTATTAAGAAAATTTAATCATCTTATGAGTATATACTTAGATTTTGAAGAACCTATTCAGGCGATAGAAGAACAGATTGAAAAAACCAAAGAAATTGGTGAATCAACGGATGTAGACATGTCCGATAAAATTCAGGAGCTCGAATTAAAACTAAAAAACAAGACCAAAGAGATTTTTACAAATCTCACGCCTTGGCAACGAGTACAACTTTCTAGACACCCTGAAAGACCTTATACTTTGGCATACATTAATGCCGTCACCGAAAGTAATTTCATTGAATTACATGGAGATCGAAATGTAAAAGATGATAAAGCCATGGTTGGGGGGTTCGGCCTTCTTGATGGAAGGTCAGTAATGTTTATCGGTCAGCAAAAAGGTGTCAATACAAAAATGAGGCAGTATCGCAATTTTGGTATGCCAAACCCAGAAGGATATAGAAAAGCATTGAGACTTATGAAACTGGCAGAAAAATTCAATAAGCCTGTTGTAACGTTCATCGATACGCCAGGGGCTTTTCCAGGATTAGAGGCAGAAGAAAGAGGACAAGGTGAAGCCATTGCTCGAAACATTTATGAAATGATGAGATTAAAAGTTCCTGTTATATGTATAATCATAGGAGAGGGAGCTTCTGGAGGTGCATTGGGTATAGGTGTTGGCGACAAAGTCGTCATGCTTGAAAACACATGGTACTCTGTAATTTCTCCTGAGTCATGCTCATCCATTTTGTGGCGTTCATGGGAGTTTAAAGAAAAAGCTGCTGACTCTCTCAAGCTCACTTCTAAAGACATGTCATCAAACAAACTTGTTGATGATGTGATTAAAGAACCTATTGACGGTGCACATCGCTCACCAAAACTTATTTTTGACAAGGTAAAAAAACAAATCAAAAAATATTTACAGGAATTAGATAAAATACCTTCGGAAGAACGAATTGAACAGAGAATTGAAAAGTTCAATAAAATGGGTGTCTGGAAGTAATGATTTAATATCCAAAAATGAATGATCTCCCATCTACACCCATTGAATATCTGAAAGGTGTCGGGCCCCAAAAGGCAGCTTTACTTGGTAAAGAAATGGAGATTCACAATTATGGAGACTTGCTTTTCCATTTTCCTTATAGATATGTTGATAGATCTTATTTTACAAAAATAAAAGATCTTCATTATGAGGACAGCCATGTTCAACTCAAAGGGAAAGTCGATCAAATCAAAGAAACGGGGAAAGGACGATATAAAAAGCTCTCTGCGCGATTTTATGATGACACTGGATCTGTTCAGCTCATTTGGTTTCGAGGAGTTTCTTGGATCAAATCAAGTTTAAACATCAATGAAACTTACATCATATTTGGAAAACCAAAAATCTATTCGACAAAATGGTCTATTCCTCACCCAGAAATGACTATTATTTCTCACAATGTACCTAGAACAGGTTTTTTTCCATTGTATCCCAGCACCGAAAAATTAAACTCGAAAGGTTTAAACTCAAAGGGGATTGAAAAACTCATATCATTAATTATCCCCCAAATTGGGCAATCATTTCCAGAATCGCTTTCGGAAGGAATTGTTAATGAATATCGTCTTATTTCTAAAAAAGATGCCATAAAAAAAATTCATCAACCGAATAACCAGCAAGATATTCAACAAGCTGTTTTTCGTTTGAAATTTGAAGAGCTGTTTTATTTACAACTGGAATTACTGATCAGGAAAAAATTGACCGCTATAAAGCATCGTGGCTTCGTTTTTAAAGAGGTCGGAACTCTGTTTAATACCTTTTATAAGGATAAACTGCCTTTTCAGCTTACCAATGCACAGAAGAAAGTAATTAAAGAAATTCGAAAAGATTTCCTTAGTGGTGAACACATGAATCGCTTGTTGCAAGGCGATGTTGGAAGCGGAAAAACACTTGTAGCGTTGATGACGATGTTGTTGGCCACAGACAATGGATATCAAGCTGCTATTATGGCTCCTACGGAAATTTTGGCAACACAGCATTTTGAAAGCTTGACTGAATTTCTTAGTGATTTGCCAATTCGTGTTTCTCTATTAACGGGTTCTACTAAAAAATCTCAACGAAAATTTCTGCATGAAGGATTGGAGAATGGAGAAATTCATATTTTAGTTGGAACCCACGCCCTTCTAGAAGACACCGTAAAGTTTAAAAACATTGGTTTAGTTGTCATTGATGAACAGCATCGGTTTGGTGTTGCCCAGCGTTCTAAAATGTGGGCTAAAAACACAAGTCCTCCTCATATACTAATTATGACCGCGACTCCTATACCGAGAACCTTGGCCATGACGTTTTACGGAGACCTTGAAGTATCAGTAATTGACGAATTACCACCAGGCAGAAAGGAAATCAAAACAAGTCATCGATATGAAAAACACCGATTAAAAGTTTTTGAATTTGTAAAAGCTCAAATTAAGTTGGGTCGACAAATCTATATGGTTTATCCATTAATAAAAGAATCAGAAAAACTAGACTTTCACAATTTAATGGATGGCTTTGAATCCGTGTCTCGTTCTTTTCCTCTGCCTGAATACAAGGTGAGTATTGTTCATGGACAGATGAAAAGTGAGGAAAAAGATTTTGAAATGCAGCGCTTTATCAAAGGNGAAACACAAATCATGGTTGCTACGACGGTTATTGAAGTTGGAGTAAATGTTCCGAATGCATCTGTAATGGTTATTGAAAGTGCTGAACGGTTTGGTCTATCTCAATTACACCAACTTCGTGGTCGAGTTGGTCGAGGTGCTGACCAATCGTTTTGCATACTAATGACTGCTATTGAGCTTTCAAAAGAGTCTAAAAAAAGAATGCAAACGATGGTGGATTCAAATGATGGATTTGAAATTGCAGAAGTGGATCTAAAACTACGAGGCCCTGGTGATTTAATGGGAACTCAACAAAGTGGTATTTTAGATCTTAAAATTTCAGACCTTCGTAAAGATGGTCAAATTGTTTTACTGGCCCGAGAAGCCGCAAGAAAACTCATTCAAACAGACCCGAAAATCGAACTTGACACCAACGATCGCATCAAAAAGACAATTGAGAAAATTCTTTTAAGCAAACCGGACTGGGGGAAAATCGCATAAAAAAAGGGCGCATTTGCGCCCTTTTATATCTAATAAAAAAGAATTATTTCTTTTCAGCTTCTAACGATTCCAAAGCTTGTTGTGAACCAACAATCATCTTTTGGAATTTACGAACACCTGTACCAGCTGGTATAAGATGTCCGACAATCACATTCTCTTTCAATCCAAGAAGATGATCTTCTTTTCCTGAAATAGCCGCCTCATTAAGAACTTTCGTAGTTTCTTGGAACGAAGCCGCAGAAATAAATGACTGCGTTTGTAGCGATGCTCTAGTAATCCCTTGAAGCATTGGCTTCGATGTAGCTGCTCGTGCTTCACGCGCATCTACAAGAGCTTTATCTTCTCTCTTCAATTTAGAGTTTTCATCTCTAAGCTTACGTACTGATACAAGTTGTCCTTTCTGTAATTCTTCAGAATCACCTGCTTCTTTAACCAACATCATACCAAATAAAGCATCATTCTCTTCCATGATATCTGCTTTGTGAATAGATTGTCCTTCCAAGAAACGCGTATCACCTGAATCAATAATCTCAGCTTTAAGCATCATTTGACGTACAATAACTTCAAAGTGCTTATCGTTAATTTTAACACCCTGTAAGCGATATACCTCTTGGATCTCATTTACAATGTATTCCTGAACCTTAGTTGGTCCTTCGATATTCAATATGTCTCTTGGCGTTATTGCACCATCTGATAATGGTTGCCCTGCACGAACAAAGTCATTTTGCTGCACCAAGATATGCTTAGAAAGTGGAACTAAATATTTGTGATCAGCACCTACTTTAGGAGTAATGATAATTTCTCTATTTCCTCTTTTTATGTTTCCATAAGCAGCAACACCTTCAATCTCAGAAACAACAGCAGGATTGGATGGGTTTCTTGCTTCGAACAACTCCGTCACACGTGGTAAACCACCTGTAATATCTCCAGTTTTACCTGCAGTTCTAGGAATCTTAACAAGAACTTTACCTTCATCTATTTTATCTCCTTCATTCACATTAATGTGTGAATTAACCGGAATTGAGTATTCAAACAAAATATCCTTTGTTTTTGAGTCAACAACATGAATTGCTGGAGGTCTTTTTCGGTCTTTCAACTCCGTAATCACCTTTTCTGTAAATCCAGTTTGCTCATCAACTTCTTCTCGATAAGTCATTCCCTCGATAATATTTTCGAAAACAACTTCTCCTTTGAATTCAGAAATGATTAAGGCATTATATGGATCCCATTTACAGACAACATCACCCTTTTTGATTTTTGTTTTGTTTTTAACCAAAAGCTCAGAACCATAAGGAATATTGGTATTCATAATTAAAATACCTGTCTTCTCATCTGTTATTTTTAATTCTCCTGAACGACCTACAACAATGATTTTCTTATCTCCACCTTCAACTCTTTCAATCGTACGAAGCTCGTCAATTTCTAAAGAACCACTGCCTTTTGCTTTGATATCTGAAACATCTGCAATGTTAGAGGCGGTACCCCCAACGTGGAACGTACGAAGTGTAAGTTGTGTTCCAGGTTCTCCAATGGATTGAGCAGCAACAACTCCAACAGCATCTCCTCTTTGAGCGAGACGATGATTGGATAGATTACGACCATAACATTTCGAGCATACTCCTCTTCTCATTTCACAAGTAAGTACAGATCTGATTTCAACTTCATCGATATCAGCCTCTTCAATTTGTTTTGCAACATCTTCAGAGATAATTTCTCCTGCTGAAACAATCAGATTGTCTGACTCAGGCATGTAGACATCATGAACAGAAGTTCTTCCTAAAATTCTATCGAATAGAGGTTCAACAACTTCGTCATTTTTCTTCAGTGCAGTAGCAACAATACCTCGTAAAGTTCCACAATCATCTGAATTGATAACAACATCTTGAGCTACATCAACCAATCTTCTTGTCAAATAACCCGCATCGGCTGTTTTAAGGGCCGTATCGGCAAGTCCTTTACGAGCACCGTGAGTAGATATAAAGTACTCAAGGATAGAAAGACCTTCCTTAAAGTTTGACAAAATTGGATTTTCAATAATCTCTTGAACAGAAGCTCCAGATTTTTGTGGTTTCGCCATTAATCCCCTCATTCCTGAAAGCTGACGAATTTGCTCTTTCGAACCCCTCGCTCCTGAATCAAACATCATATAGATCGAATTAAATCCTTGTCTGTCTGTTTTCAATTGATCCATAAGTGTATGCGTCAATCTAGAATTGGTATGCGTCCAAATATCGATAATCTGATTATATCGCTCATTATTCGTGATAAGTCCCATGTTATAGTTAGACATAACTTCTTGAACTTCTCCTTCTGCTTTGTCAACTAAAGAAACTTTTTCCTTAGGGATAATAATATCATCCAAATTAAAGGACAAACCACCTTTAAAGGCCATTGTGTACCCTAAGCCTTTAATCTCATCCAAGAAATGAGCAGTTCTCGATGTGCCACAAATCTTTAACACTTTACCAATAATGTCTCTTAAAGCTTTTTTGGTTAAAACTTCATTTATGAAACCAACTTCTTGAGGAACATTTTCGTTGAAAAGAACTTTTCCACAAGAAGTTTCAATCAACTTCAATTCTGGCTCACCCAAGTGATTTAAATCATAAGTTTTCACCTTTATTTGAGCATGAAGATCCAATTTGTTCTCATTGTAAGCAATAATTACTTCTTCAGGAGAATAGAAAATCCCTCCTTCTCCTTTTACCACGTCATCCTTAAGTGATTTCTTGTCTTTGGTGATATAGTAAAGGCCAAGAACCATATCTTGAGATGGTACCGCAATAGGAGCTCCATTTGCTGGATTCAAAATATTATGAGAGGCCAACATAAGCATCTGTGCCTCAAGAATTGCTGCGTTTCCTAGCGGAAGGTGAACAGCCATTTGGTCACCATCAAAATCGGCGTTAAATGCAGTAGTTACCAAGGGATGTAAACGAATTGCTTTACCCTCAATAAGTTTTGGCTGAAATGCTTGAATACCCAATCTGTGAAGGGTCGGGGCTCTATTTAATAGAACCGGATGTCCTTTCAATATGTTTTCCAATATATCCCATACAACTGGTTCTTTTTTATCAACTATTTTTTTCGCTGACTTCACGGTCTTTACAATACCTCTTTCAATCATCTTACGAATGATAAAAGGCTTGTATAACTCTGCAGCCATTCCTTTAGGAAGACCACATTCATGCAATTTTAAGTTCGGTCCAACAACGATTACGGAACGTGCAGAATAATCTACCCTTTTACCTAAAAGGTTTTGTCTGAAACGTCCTTGTTTTCCTTTTAATGAATCAGAAAGCGATTTTAAAGCTCTATTTGATTCTGTTTTAACCGCACTTGACTTACGAGAATTATCGAACAAAGAATCAACAGATTCTTGAAGCATCCTCTTCTCATTTCTCAAAATAACTTCAGGAGCTTTAATTTCAATCAGTCTTTTCAAACGGTTATTTCTGATAATCACNCTACGGTAAAGATCATTCAAATCCGATGTAGCAAAACGACCTCCATCAAGAGGAACCAATGGTCTTANCTCTGGTGGGATTACAGGAACAACCTTAACAATCATCCATTCAGGTCTATTATCTATTCTCGTTTGAGAATCCTTCATCGCCTCTACAACCTGTAATCTTTTTAACGCTTCATTTTTACGTTGAACTGATGTTTCATTTTCAGCCTTATCCCTTAAAGAATAAGACATCTCTTCAAGCTTTAAAGACGCCAAAAGATCATAAATTGCTTCAGCACCCATCTTAGCAATAAACTTATTTGGGTCTGAATCTTCCAAATATTGATTTTCTTTCGGAAGTGCATCAAGAATATCTAAGTATTCTTCTTCCGTTAAGAAATCCATTTTGTTCAATTCTACTTCAGGCAATTCCGTCGAAGCTCCAACTTGAATAACCACATATCTTTCATAATATATGATTTGATCAAGCTTTTTGGTCGGCAAACCTAATAGGTAACCAATTTTGTTCGGTAAAGATCTAAAGTACCATATGTGGGCAACTGGAACAACCAAAGAGATATGTCCCATTCTTTCACGTCGTACTTTTTTCTCTGTTACTTCAACTCCACAACGGTCACAAACGATTCCTTTATATCGGATTCTTTTGTATTTCCCACAGTGACATTCGTAATCNTTAACAGGGCCAAAAATTCTTTCACAAAATAANCCATCTCTTTCTGGCTTATAAGTTCGGTAATTAATGGTCTCCGGCTTCAANACCTCACCACTAGAATTCTCCAGAATAATCTCTGGCGAAGACAATGAAATAGTGATTTTATTAAAGCTACTTTGTTTTTTTGGTGTATCTCTTTTGAAAGCCATTTTATATAAATAATTCGTTTTTAATCTTTTTCTAATCCATCGTTACATTCAGACACAATCCTCTTAATTCATGCAGCAAGACATTGAATGATTCCGGTATTCCCGGCTCTCCAATATTATCTCCCTTCACAATGGCTTCATATGCCTTTGCTCGTCCGATTACATCATCTGATTTAACCGTCAAGATTTCTTGCAAGATGTTTGAAGCTCCAAAAGCCTCAAGAGCCCAAACTTCCATCTCTCCAAATCTCTGACCACCAAACTGAGCTTTACCTCCAAGTGGTTGTTGAGTAATAAGAGAGTATGGTCCAATTGATCTAGCATGCATTTTATCATCTACCATATGTGACAATTTAAGCATGTAAATGACTCCAACTGTTGCTGGCTGATGGAACCTTTCTCCAGTACCACCATCAAACAGATACGTTTTACCTGAAGTCGGAACACCCGCCTTTTCAGTCCAAGCGTTAATTTCCTCTGGAGATGCTCCGTCAAAAATTGGAGTAGAAAACTTCATACCCAACTTTTCACCTGCCCAACCAAGAACGGTTTCATAAATCTGACCAAGGTTCATCCTAGAAGGCACCCCAAGTGGGTTGAGTACAATATCTACTGGCGTACCGTCTTCTAAGAATGGCATATCTTCTTGTCGAACGATATTGGCAACAATTCCTTTGTTACCATGACGCCCCGCCATCTTATCACCAACCTTAAGCTTTCTCTTTTTGGCAACATATACTTTGGCCATTTTAATGATTCCCGCAGGAAGCTCATCTCCTACAGAGATATGGAATTTTCTACGCTTATAATTACCCAAAAGATCATTTGCCTTAATGTTGTAATTATGTATTACACGGCTGATCAACTGATTAATTTTTTCATCTGCAGTCCATTTCAAAGGATTTACAATTGAATAATCCAAAGAAGTCAATGACTTTGCAGAGAACTTCGTCCCTTTTTTAATCAATTCCTCTTTAAAGTTATTGTATACCCCTGTTGACTTCTTGTCACCGACAATTTTGATCAATTTCTCAGCAAGCTTGGCTTTTAAAGCTACCATGTCACCTTGATATTCAGTGTCAATGGTTTCTAATAAAGGTTTATCTTGAGATTTTGATTTCCTGTCTTTTACTGCTCTAGAGAAAAGTTTCTTTTGAATAACAACTCCTCTAAGTGAAGGACCAGCTTTAAGTGAAGCATCTTTTACATCACCAGCTTTATCTCCAAATATCGCTCTTAATAGCTTTTCTTCTGGAGAAGGGTCTGTTTCACCTTTAGGTGTTATTTTTCCGATTATAATATCGCCTTCTTTAATTTCAGCACCTACCCTAATCAATCCATTTTCATCTAAATCTTTCGTTGCTTCTTCACTAACATTTGGAATATCCGCTGTTAGCTCCTCCATTCCTCGTTTCGTATCTCTAACATCTAGAGAGTACTCATCGATATGTATAGAAGTGAAGATATCATCTCTAACAACCTTTTCAGAAATAACGATGGCATCCTCAAAGTTGTAACCTTTCCATGGCATAAATGCAACCTTCAGGTTTTGACCAAGAGCCAATTCTCCTTTTTGAGTAGCATAACCCTCACAAAGAACTTGACCTTTAACAACCTTATCGCCTTTTTCTACAATTGGCTTTAAGTTGATACAAGTACTTTGATTGGTTTTTTGAAACTTGATTAATGGATACTTAGTAACCTCACTTTCGAAGCTCACTAATTTATCTTCGGAATTCCAATTGTATCGAATTACGATTTCATTAGAATCTACATATTCCACAATACCTGAACCTTCAGCATTAATTAAAACACGTGAATCCTCAGCAACCAATTGTTCTATCCCTGTTCCAACGATAGGTGAATTTGGTTTCAAAAGCGGAACTGCTTGACGCTGCATATTTGATCCCATCAAAGCCCTGTTCGCATCATCATGCTCAAGGAATGGAATTGACGATGCCGCAATCGACGCAATTTGATTTGCACCAACATCCATCAAATTCAATTTAGATGGCTCTACAACTGGAAATCACCTTCAAATCTTGCTTTTACAACGTCTGAAAGGAAATTTCCTTTGTCATCTACTTTGGCATTGGCTTGAGCAATCGTTTTTGAATCTTCTTCCTCTGCTGCCAAATAAATAGGTTCGTTTTTATATTGAACGATTCCCTTTTCTACTTTTCGGTAAGGCGTTTCAATAAATCCAAGTTTATTCACCTTGGCAAAAACACATAATGAGGAGATCAAACCAATATTTGGTCCCTCAGGGGTTTCAATAGTACACAATCTGCCGTAGTGAGTGTAGTGAACATCCCTCACCTCAAATCCTGCTCTCTCTCTTGATAATCCACCAGGTCCTAGTGCCGATAATCTTCTTTTATGTGTCACCTCAGATAATGGATTGGTTTGATCCATAAATTGAGACAATTGATTTGTTCCAAAGAACGAGTTGATTACAGATGATAATGTTTTTGCATTAATCAAGTCAATCGGTGTAAAGACTTCATTGTCTCTTACATTCATTCTCTCTCTTATGGTTCTGGCCATTCTCGCCAAACCAACTCCGAACTGAGAATATAATTGTTCTCCAACTGTTCTTACACGTCGATTTGATAAGTGATCAATATCATCAACATCTTCTTTTGAGTTGATTAACTCAATCAAATATTTAATGATCAAGATCATATCATCTTTGGTAAGTACTCTAGACGTTTCCGACTGATCAATTCCTAGCTTCTTATTCAATCTGAAACGACCAACTTCTCCTAAGTCATATCTAGTATCAGAAAAGAATAATTTTTCAAAAACTCCTTTAGCTGTATCATAATCGGGGGGATCAGCATTTCTCAATTGTCTGTAGATATGCTCAACTGCTTCTTTCTGAGAGTTTGAGATATCTTTTTGAAGTGTATTATAGATAATAGTGTAATCCGCACTATTAATGTCTTCTTTATGAAGTGTTACTGATTTCGCACCAGACTCCATAATAGCTTCCAAGTGCTCTTCAGTAATTACAAGCTCACGGTCAAAAATCACTTCGTTTCTTTCAATAGATACTACTTCTCCTGTATCTTCATCCACGAAATCTTCAATCCATGTCTTTAAAACTCTTGCAGCTAACCTTCTGCCAACAAGCTTTTTGAGATTCGTCTTATTGACTTTGATCTCATCTGCCAAACCAAATATATCTAGAACATCTTTATCAGTTTCATAACCGATGGCTCTAAATAAGGTTGTAACAGGTAATTTTTTCTTTCTGTCAATGTAAGCATACATGACATTGTTAATATCCGTTGCAAATTCTATCCAAGAACCTTTAAAAGGGATGATTCTTGCAGAATACAACTTGGTACCATTGGCATGTCGTGATTGTCCAAAGAATACACCAGGTGATCTATGCAACTGAGAAACAATAACCCGCTCTGCACCATTAACTACAAAAGAACCTTTTGGAGTCATGTATGGAATCGTACCCAAATAAACATCTTGAACGATCGTTTCAAAATCTTCATGCTCTGGATCTGTACAATACAACTTTAGTTTTGCCTTTAAAGGAACACTATAAGTCAATCCCCTTTCTATACACTCTTCTATAGAATATCTAGGTGGATCGATAAAGTAGTCCAAAAATTCTAATACAAATTGATTTCGAGTATCAGTAATTGGGAAGTTTTCTGCGAATACCTTAAATAGTCCTTCACTCTCACGATTTTCAGGTGTTGTTTCCAACTGGAAAAACTCCCTAAAGGATTTTAATTGGATTTCTAAGAAATCCGGATAATCAAATTGATTTTTGCTTGAAGCAAAGTTAATTCTGGTTGAATTATTTGATGTTGCCAAGGATTTATGTTTTTAGTTAATGATTGAGTCTACCATTATAGAAGACCGTTTAAAACAGGACAAGGCACCCGCTTTATGCGGTGCCTTTCCTGTAAATAATTTGAATAGGTTACTTAACCTCAACTTCAGCGCCAGCCTCTTCAAGAGATTTTTTAAGTCCTTCAGCTTCGTCTTTAGACACACCTTCTTTCAAAGTAGTAGGCGCGTTATCGACCATGTCTTTAGACTCTTTTAGACCAGTACCAGTAAGTTCTTTTACAAGTTTAACTACTGCCAATTTACTTGGTCCACCAGCATTTAAGATAACATCAAACTCTGTTTGTGCTTCTCCAGCTTCAGCAGCTCCACCAGCAGCAGCTCCACCAGCAACAGCAACAGCCGCAGCTGCAGGCTCGATACCATATTCATCTTTCATTATTGTTGCTAACTCACTTACTTCTTTAACTGTCAAGTTTACCAACGTTTCTGCAATTTGCTTTAAATCAGCCATTTTATTTAAATTTTAAATAGATTTATTAATAAATTATTCTGCTCTTTCTTCGAGCGTTTTCATAATACCAGCTAGTTTCCCACCGGCACCTTTCAATCCAGACAATACATTCTTAGCAGGACTCTGTAACAGACCAATGATCTCTCCAATAAGTTCGTCCTTGCTTTTCAAGGCTTCTAGAGCGGATAACTGATCGTCACCTATGAATATTGCTTCTTCAACATATGCTCCTTTTAAAATGGGTTTATCATTCTTTTTACGGAAATCATTAATCATTTTAGCCGGTGCACTTGATGATTCAGATAACATAATAGAAGTTGCGCCTTTGAGAACATCTCTCAATGCTCCAAACTCTTTTCCTTCTACTTTATCCATCGCCTTTGCCAAAAGTGCATTCTTTACTACACGCATACGAATATTGGCATGAAAACATTTTCTTCTCAATGAATTCACAGCCTCAACCGTAAGCTCTGCAGTGTCCGTCAAATAGAATACGTTAGACTCGGATAAATCCGAAGTCAACTCATCTATATACTTTGATTTTTCTTCTCTTGTCATTTTCTTAGTATTAAGCGTTAACAGACTTTGCATCAATTTGTATTCCAGGACTCATTGTTGAAGTAATATAAATACTTTTAAAATAGGTCCCTTTTGCAGATGAGGGTTTCATTTTCAACAACGTTTGAAGAAGTTCATTCGCATTTTCGTGGATCTTATCCCCGTCAAAACTAACTTTTCCAACCGATGAATGAATGATACCAAATTTATCGACTTTAAAATCGATTTTTCCAGCTTTCACCTCATTTACAGCTTTACCAACTTCCATAGTAACTGTTCCTGTTTTTGGGTTTGGCATTAAACCTCTTGGTCCTAAAATTCTACCAAGAGCTCCAACTTTCCCCATTACAGATGGCATGGTAATAATCACGTCAACATCAGTCCATCCAGACTTTATTTTTGCGATATACTCATCCAAACCATAATAATCTGCTCCGGCTTCTTTGGCTTCATCCTCCTTATCTGGAGTACAAAGAACCAAAACCTTCACATCTTTTCCTGTACCATGTGGTAAAGCAACTGTGCCTCGCACCATTTGATTTGCTTTTCTTGGATCTACTCCAAGTCGAATACACATATCTATGGACGCATCGAACTTAGTCGTGGAAATATCCTTAACTAGGTTACATGCATCTACAAGTGAATATGCTTTTGATAAATCATGCTTACCAAAAATCTCTTTTCTATTTTTTGTCATTTTTTTCATAACGTAAATTAATTAGATTTTGGTCCATTTTTACCTTTAACATTCACTCCCATACTACGCGCAGTACCCGCAACCATCATCATTGCCGAATCAACTGTAAAGCAATTTAAATCAGGAAGTTTATCCTCCGCTATCGTTCGAATTTGATCCCAAGTGATGGCACCTACTTTTACACGATTAGGTTCGGAAGAACCTTTTTTGATTTTAATTTGCTCCATGATTTGCACTGCTGCTGGTGGAGTCTTTAAAACAAAGTCAAACGACTTGTCGCTGTATACTGTAATTACAACNGGTACTACTTTACCTGGCTTATCCTGGGTTCTTGCATTAAATTGCTTGCAAAACTCCATGATNTTTACTCCTTTCGCACCAAGTGCTGGTCCTACGGGAGGGGCCGGGTTAGCTGCACCACCTCTGATCTGTAATTTGATCAATCCTGCTACTTCTTTAGCCATATATATTAAATTGTGTAGTCAAACATGAACGTTAGCGATGGGAAGCTTTAATCATCTAGTTCACTCCTACGGTTAATACAAATTATTAACTTTCTTTCTCGACCTGCATATAGCTTAATTCGAGAAGGTTTTTTCTACCGAAAATCTTAACCATCACTTTCAATTTTTTCTTGTCTTCATTGATATCATCAATGACTCCACTGAAATTATTAAAAGGACCGTCAATAACTTTAACGGATTCACCCACCACAAACGGAATTTTCAATTCCTCTTCTGTTTCTGACAGCTCGTCAACCTTACCTAAAATACGATTGACCTCTGACATTCTCATAGGTACAGGCTCACCACCTTTTTCAGTACCTAAAAATCCAATAACATTGGGTATGCTTCTAATGACGTGCTTAACTTCACCAACTAATGCTGCTTCAATTAAAACGTAACCAGGAAGATACGCTCTCTCTTTATTTACTTTCTTACCATTACGGATCTGAAATATTTTTTCTGTTGGAATCAAAACTTGTTCGATATTCTCGTCCAAAGATTTCATCCGGCCCATCTCGATTTCAAGGTATTCTTTTACTCTTTTTTCCTTTCCACTTATCGCACGAACGACGTACCACTTTTTAGTAATTTCACTCATTTCAATCGTTTAGAAAAAATTGTAAATATATCCAAGTACTCCATTCCACCAAAAGTTTGGATCATTTCCAAACACTTTATCCATCACAAAAATGGNAAGTGACAATATAATAGATGCCACAACTACTAGAACCGTGTTGTTCTGTAACTCTTCCCAAGTTGGCCAAGTTACATTATGAACCAATTCATTGTAGGTATCTTGTATATATGCTATCACTTTCATTACTATC
>JGI20160J14292_10000497_pt1 | contig 35886 bp, 36 predicted proteins | sample COG_10_FD_14292 | JGI IMG/M metagenome (IMG submission 14292) | reverse complement strand
TGCTTTCTGTGTGGCACACACCCAGTACAAGGTGTGTGCGTTACGTTAAGGGCATACGCCCGATTACACGTAAGACACAACTAATGGTGCTGTAGGGGGGGATCGAACCCCCGACCTCACCCTTACCAAGGGTGTGCTCTNCCACTGAGCTACTGCGGCCTATGTATATAACGTTATGTTTTTTAACGTTAATGTTACAAGTTGTGCTTAGTTGTGTCTTACGTGTCTGTGGCTGTCACCGCTAGTTAAGTGCGGAGATGGCCTTGATGTGATCGTCATACGTTGTGTTCATGTAACGCATGACCATCTTGAGATCGGTGTGACCTAGAAGGTAGCCGATCACACTAGCTGGTGCGCCTTTGCGCGCAAGCGTAGTGGCGAAGGTGTGACGTAAGGCGTACATGCCCTTGTCACATTTGGGTAGGACGCGCTCTCTTGCCTCTCGGAAGTATGATGGCAGCGTCCAGTGATGTTTTATTGGTTGCCCGTTTAGTTTGAATACATGCCCCTCGAATTGAGGGGATGCAGTAGGGATAGCGGCTAGAGCTTTCTCGTGCAACGGAATAATCCGTTCGCGTGTTTTGCCGCTGCGCCCTTTGATCGACCGAAGCACGACCTTGTTGTTCTCAAAGTCTATGTCCTCGTAGAGAAGACCCGCCGCTTCAACAGGGCGACAGCCTGTGTAACGCAAGAAGATGCAGATGCGGTGCACGTCAGGATGCAAGGCAGGAAATAGTATATCCATCTCTTCGTCCGTAAATGTGTCGTGCTTGTGCGGGTCTTCTGGCGGCTTGACTACCTTGATGTAGTCGCGCTCGTTACGTGCCGCCGAAAAGTTTAGGATCGACTGTAGCGTGTTGAGCTCACGACGGATCGTTGAGTTGCTGTTGCCCTTGGAAAGGTGCACCTGTTCGATGAAGTCGTCGATCTCGCTCTCGGTTATGTACTTAACTTGCATGTCGCCGAAATAGTCGATTAGTTTTTCAACGGCGCCCAAGGTAGTACGACCGCTGCCCGTTCGTGGTGAACGTGCGAAGTTGCGGGCGACCGTTGAGAATAGAACCTTGCGTGAACCAACAGGATCGCTGAGCTTGATCGTTCCGTTGATGACGCCAAGCTCAAATTCATTGAGGCGAGTACGCGCAATCGTTCTGTCTTTGGTTTCAAGACTACGGCGAACGCGCTTGCCCGATACACTTCCCTCGGCGTAGAAGACTTTAGAGCGGTCGTCGCGTGTGCTTAAAGAAAATATTGGCATTAGCCTTCCTTTCTTGTCGGTGCGTAGAGGGGATAGTATTGATCCTCGACGTTGGGTTGAAGTTGAGAGGCCCATGCTAGGGGGATGCCGCCAGATAGACGTTCGTATTCGGACGGGTCTATGTTGGCGAAGATGTCGTGTGCAACAGTAGCGGCTTGCGCTCTGTTTTTGACGCCCATCTGCTTGCATATGGACCGCACGTGTTGCTTCACCGTGTTCTCTGCGACGTTGAGGACTTGCGCGATGTCTTGGTTTCGCAGTCCGCATTCGACAAGTTGGAGTGCGCAGTGTTGCTTGACTGTCATTCCTCGTAGCAAGGCGATCTCGCCAGTGCTTACGCTTGTTACATTGTTTTGATTATTGGATGCCCCGTTATTGTTATTCATTATATGGTTAAGTATTAGGTCCACCTTTGCATCCAGCCGGGCGATTTCAAATCGCAAGCTGTCGTTCGTCATTGTGTTTCCACTTCTGTTATTGATTTGATTGTAAGCGTCATTGCTCACTGGACTATAGTTGCGTATCCGCATCGGTGATGTCAAGGGGAGTTGTGTATTTTTGAACATTATTGTCGGCCTCCTTTATGTAAAGCGATGTTTATGAACGCTTTTATATCAGAGAAAAATACAAGGGGTGTGTAGATTAAACAACGTAAAGTAGTTTAGCGGGTCGCTGCCAAGCTACTTGGTCGTGCTTTGTAAAAGTTTTATTGCGCCTTTGATGTCCGCGAAGCCAAGATCAGCGCAAGTCTTCGACACCCATTCCGCGTATTCCATGTATGCTTGCTGCATAAAAACAGTCGAGTACATGGTTCTGTAGTCGCGTTCATCCCTGTCCACGATTATCCATTCGTTCTTTTCACATTCTTGGATCATCGTATCGACCGCGTTTCTGCTGACGCCAAGCTGATAGACGATGTAACTTGGCGTAATGGGTTCCTCGTCCATAGATGCGATGATGCAATGCAGACAAAAAGAACGACGGTTTGTGGTGGACCGAACGTAGTTCAGTAAAGGTTCGTGCTCAGAGGAATACGGCCTAGAAAAAGTAGTAGAAGCTACCTCTAAGTCTAGTAGCTTGCGAGTGTATGCACGCACTAGCTGTCGCTCTTCTGACAATATGTATCCCCCCCGCAAGGCAGGGGTACTATGTATGGTGTAGTATTACAAGTCTGCGTCGCATACGCGCTCGAAAGTTTCGTTAGACACCATTATGTCGGAGAGTAGGCCGCGATCATTTTCGATCAGCCAATCAATCGTTCGCTCGCTTTCGAAGAACAGTGGGCTCGTGATGTCGCAGTAGCTATCGCCACTAATCTTTGCGCACCCACTTGTTAGCACGGTCAGCGAGAGAAGTGTCATTGAGAGTGTCGATTTCATCGTCTACGTCCTTGTGTATTTGAAGGTTATCTAATCGCTTTTCGTCGATCTTTCGTCTGATCTTATCTTGCCCGCGCGCGATGCCAGCGGAGTAGATGCCAAGCAGCGAGAGCGCGAATGTGGCAAAGACCAAACCGTAAAGTTGTAATTTGTTTATTCCAAACATCTTTTAAGCCCCCAAACCTACGCGCATGTTCACGCATCTAACAAAAGTTTTCCCCTCTGGCGGGGCGGTTGCGTTCAGCCTTGTGACAAGCTGACTACGACTGACCTCGCACGTGCGCTTGTCTTTATAAATGATTTGATCGCTGCCAACTCTGTGCGCATCTGGTACAAGAAATAGTACAACAATCACCCACATCTACCGCCACCCACTAGCCCAAGCTGCAAGGCGCTCTTTCATAATGTAGAGGCCGAGAAGAATTGTTATGCCCGCAAAGCCGAGCACGATGTACTGCGCCGTAGTGTCGAGCGATGAAAGGGAAGCAACGGCAGAGCCAGCCGAAGCAGCTACGGTTGCGGCTGAGGCTTTGACCGTCTTTGATTGGGCCGGGGCTGTGCGCTCTACGGCCCGGTTGCGAGACAAGTCTTCGCCGCCCAGCCATTTTTGTACGCGGAAGCCCGGACAGGCTTTAGAGCTTACTCTGTTGTGGCCGATCACCTTTTTGAGGGGGATGCCGTACTGGCCGCGTAGATCAGAGACGAGCTTGTATAGCGCAGCCAATTGCTCAGCGGTGTAGTGTTCGGTGGCTAAGTCGTCGGCGTCGGAACCGAAGCCACCGATGAGACAGATGCCGATGTCAGAGTTGTGGCCCTTTGCGTGAGCGCCACTGTCACCGAGGGGTCGCCCTTGAACGATGTCGCCTGTTCTGGATACGACGTAGTGGTAGCCGATCATCCGCCATTTTCTTTCTTCCCGATGCCAGCGGTCGATCTCTTTCATCTGTTCGGTTGCGCTGTTCTTAGTCATCCACTCTGGGCGGGTAGCGCTGCAATGGACAATGATGCCCTTGTGCTCGACGGTCATAGGTCAAATTCCTTTTTGATGGACGCGGACTGTGCGTCCTTGGTGAAACGTATTGGGTCCACTTTATAGGTTGACGGGGGTATGTCGTCCCATGTGCACGCGAGGCACAGCTTGCGGTCCATTGCGACGAGCACGTAGATGCCGTTGTATGGATGCTTCGTTCCAAGTTTGAAGTTGTAGCGAATAGTGTACCTGTCTTTTGGAAGTAATGCTTTAGACGCAGACTTAACTTGCACTCGCATCAAATGGCCGCGTGGGTGCGAGCACCACAGGTCGTCGCCCGGAAGGTCTACGTGCGTGGTGCGTAGGCCATGCTGTTCGAGCGTGAACGCAGCTAAAAACTCTCCCGCTCGTCCTCGATAAATATTTTCGCCGGGGTTCACTTGCTGCGCAACAAGTTTTCTAAGTGATTGATGGTCACTTGGGCGGCTGATAGGTCTGCGCGTAGGCGACCTATCTCCTGTAGTAGTTCTTCGATTTGCTCAGTCTTTCGATCTAGTCTGTCGGATAGGCGAGATACTTGATGCTTCAATGTATCTTGGTATTCGGCGCTTGCTTCACGTTTGTTTTTCTCCCGCATAGAAATGAAGGACCAGAAGCCAGCGCTGCCCACGAGAGCTACGGCTAATGTGATTATGTGTTCGAGGCCCATCATTTTTACTTCCTCAACCAAATACGCTTAACGTGGCAGCGAACCCCCTTAGGGGTTCGAGGTCACACAACTTCGTCTGCCAACCAAGCAGCACCCCAGAACATGAGAGCCGCACCGCAAATAAAAATTATGACGCCAGCGCCGATACCCAACCTCATAAAAAGTTTGTCACGTCGATCCGCTTCGTCCTCTAGTGCTTTACGCTTACGAACGCGCGCGGCAGCCTGTTCTTTTACTACTAAGTCCCACATGCCGGGTGGCCCAAAAAGTCTGCACGTAGACTTGAGTTCGTCTTGCGCTTTCTTGTGAGCCATCTTAGCCGATGCAATCTCGTAGCCCTCTGCCTCTGAGGATGTGAGCCGTCCTAGAAACCCTTTGTGCTTGCCGCTTTCNGCTANNTTTATCTGCGCCTCTAAGTCAGCCAGCCTTCCGAAGGCAGGCAAAATACTGTGTACGTCTTTACCCGCCTTAACAGCAGACGAAATACTAGATGAGATTTTTGTTACCGCCCCCGCCAGTGCGAGGACTTCCACGATAGCCATAATTTTAATACGTCCAATTGTGAGTGAGGGTCTTTTTTTGAACGTACTGGTGAGTGTGTAATTTACATTTAATCTTGCTTGGGCAACGCGTCGTCCCTCATGTGCGCCGTAGCCTTCAAGTAAGCGCCGTACATGAGCTCCCAATCTTTTAGACGCATGACTACGAGGCTGTCCTCGATGAGCTCCCGGCTGCGCCTTGTGATGACTACGGGAACTTCCGGGGCGTGTGTTTGAATTATGTTGCGCTCGGCTTGTGCCATAGCATCTCGAAAGTTAAGTCGCTCTACGCGCTTGGCTTCGATAAAAATTTCTGGCGTACCCAACAGGTCGGCGCCGCCTACGCCGATGCCGATGCGGCCACCACCCGACAGAGGCGCACGACTACAACGTTCTTCTTTGTAGATGCGCTCGTTGAAATACTTAGCTAGGTCACGCTCGTATGCGTCGCCCTTTGCCTTTTGCGGATTGCCCATGTGCTAAGCCCCTAAGTGTGATCGTGTTTGATTTTTGGTGGTGAATTTGTGGCTGCCAGCACATGAGCTCAGGTCAAAAAAATCATCGTCCTCTTCGCGCTCGTGGCAAGTGTTGCATCTGTATTGGAGCTTTGGACGTAGCTTTGTGCATCCACAGTTTTGGCAGGGGCGAGACCAAGTAGGTATCGCCGCGCGCGATTGGTATTTTGCACCGGGAAAGAACTGCAAGTCTCTGCGCATGAGTATGCGCTTGAGGGTGTCTACGCAGCAGCCGATCTTGTCTGCCAACTCTTGATGACTGTAGAGGTGGTGGCTTTTCGCCAACCATTTCTCCTGTTCATCGCTCAAAGAAATCTTTTTTGCCAACTTCGATGCCCTGTTTTAAGGGGAATATATCAAGGTTGCTTACAAGACACAACGAAAACACCACCTTTAGTATTGACATTTTTGTCGAAGACGATAAACTCGCTAAAGCGTAGTTGACGAAGGCGAACGAAGCAACCAATGGAATTGGTGGCTTCGTGAAGACAGAGAAGACGTTAAGCGCGACGCGAGTTTATCGAAAGTTCTACGTCAAAAAAAGTTCACTCTACGGCTTGTTTTGGTTGCCTACGTGTTGCATGATGAAAGCATCAAAGTGATCCTCCCATACCAACTTTGGTAAACTCCCCCGCCGCTAGGTATTAACTACGGCGGGGGTTTTTTTATTTCATCGCTGCAATTCTGGCGCCGTGATCCATCGCTCTTATAGGAGCGGTCCACTCCTTCACAACGCTAAGAGGCTTGTTCACTTTGCTCGATGTGCAAATCTCCATGTCGCTCAGCGCCGCCCTTGTCACTCCATCCGCATCAACCCATTCACGCGCAAGCGTGCACGCCAATTGCTTCGGCGTTTGCTTGGAGACTATGCGTAAGTCCTCGGTCTCTTTGTGTCCTGAGAAGCCCAGATACATGACAGGCTCGTGCATGTCTGTGTACTCACGCACCTTTCCGTAGCGTAACTCGGTGCAGACCTCGATGCGTTCGTCGTTGGTGATGATCGGGGGGCTGCTCAAAGCCGACATGGGTATGTCGAACAAGTCACCGTCATACAGCCCTGCCTTTGCTTGGGCCGTAGCCTTATCGGCAAAGACTTGAGTTATCTTTATCTGTGTTTCCAACACGGTCAACTGATTGGAACTTCCAGCCTCTCGCCCAGAGCTACCCGTGCTTTCGCTAGGCTTGTTCGAGTGGTGGACTAGGATGACTGTGATGCCAACGTTGCGCAGCTTTAGGCATAGCTGATTGATACCCGACCACTCTTCGCTTGAGTTTTCTTCGAGCCCCGGGAACGCAGACCGTATTGTGTCGATCACTATTATGTCTGGTCGCGTGTACGCGATCCATCTTTGTAGTAGAGCTCGACCTTCTTGCGTGCGAAGGTTCATCTCGTCCTCTTCGTCGAAGGGAGCGAAGATTGTAAAACGATCACCAGCGTCACCGAACGAACTCATGCACCGCTTTAGAAACTTGGTTACGTTCGTGCGGCTGTTCTCGTAGTCGCAATACAAAACGCGCGGTACATCATGTAGCTCGAATGGGCCGAACCTGTCGTTGCCCGCCGCTGCTGAATACAATAGGTGGCGAGTGAACATGCTCTTGCCGTGCCCGCTGTAGCCGTGCACTTGGCATATCGTTCCAGACGTAGGGATGAATGGTTCGACAAAGTATCGCACTTCGCCCGCCTCGTCCTCAAGTCTTTGGATGTCACGCGTTGTGATGCCTCGTAACTTCTTTTGTTCTTCCTCTTCTTTTTCAGGCTCAAGTCTATCGGGGTGGTTCTTCGCTTCCATTCCCTCGACGCGCTGGCACATTTGCTCGACCTTCTTAATACTGATCGGCGTAGAGTAAAACTGATCCATGAAATCCGTAGCATTGCTTACAAGCTCACTGCCCCGTAACCCTTGGGCAGCGGCCTCCGATATACATTTCCACAGACGATCATCACGCGCATTACCGCCGCCTTCTGCAAGACGACCGTGTTTGCTTACAAGATCAGCCGTAGACTTCCAGATCGACTGATGAATAGACACATGCTCTAGGCTCATTCCCTCGAACTTGAACTCATTGAAGTCTACTACGTTGCTTGCTTGCGGGCGAACCAAAGTCTTTGGCGCAGAATACACAGGTAGATCATCCCAATCGGCGCCCTGCATTATCTGCCACGAATAGTTTTTAGATGGCGGCGCGAGTACATAACCTTTCGAGCCGCGTAAATCTAAGCCACCCACGGCGGGCCACTCGGCCCCGTCACCGTCCGCTCTGCCTACTCGGTTTTTTACCCAGCCTTCGTTGCGCGGATATTGGAAGTAGTAGTGCCAGCCCTTCCTAGTCTTTACAACAACTGGCGTGCTCGTGAGGCCCAGCTTCTCTGCTGACTGACGGGCTTCTTCGTTGTCACAATCTACGACAACCAAACCACTGAGCGGACCAGTAATTATTGCAAGCTGCGCGTCAGGCCACTCGGTCCACCACTTTATAACTTCCTGCTCTGTGGGTAATGTGAGTGCGTCTACATAGTGCCCCCACTTTGGCAGCGGGGTTTTCTCGGTGGGGGATATTGGAAGAACCCCCCACCCACGATCAAGGTATTCTAGTGCTTGATCCAGTATCTCCATCGGTAACTTCCTCTTTGAAATATTGATTGATGTCCAACTCAGGTTGCACACGTTTGATTTTTGAAAGGTAAACGGAAGAAACATAATTACGTCTACGCCAGCCGTTTGGAACGTTGCGAGACACGCCTAATTGTTCGGCCAGTGCTGCGCACCCACCCAAGTCCTCAAGCATTTTATTTATGTCGAACTTCATTTTTCTCTCTTTTTCCTCTTGTGATGCTGTGTCGTATAAGCTACACAGACCGAACATACAACGACAAAACGTCAGGAACACGCACATGGATGAGATTATTTTCGGTGATACGATACTTGCTACGAAGCCGATACTCAGAGAACAGCGTGTAATTGATGTTGCTACAAAGTTAGCTGAGGTGTCGTCCCGGCTGGAAAAGGATAAAGAACTCTACGGTTATTATAAAGAAATACTTGCCGCTGAGTTTCCCGAACAACCAGACGAGCACATGATCGAGCTAGAGGATGGACGTGTAGTAGTCGTAACCATCCCCGAAAAATGGGAGTGGGATAAGGCGCAACTAAAGTCGCTTTACTCAACTAACTCTACACCAGATTGTGTGACTGAAAACTTTACCATCGTTAGGACAAAATTCTTGGCCGCCCCCGACGATATCCAAACAGCACTAAAGAAGGCGCTGACCATTAAATGCGGCCCACCAACAATCAAGGTTCAAAAATGAATATCACACCCCTCAAGACTAATGACGTGTCGGTCAAAGGCGCGTCGAAGACTTTGGTGTACGGGTTGCATGGAAGTGGGAAGACCACCCAATGCGCCAACTACTCCAAGGCTTTCGGTAAAGGCATCATTCTATCTGGTGAAAGCGGACTGTCGTCTATAAGCGACACAGACATTGACTACCTTCCGTTCACTACGTTTGATCGAACGGCGAATAGCGGCCATTCTTTCCGCGACTTGATGATGTACGTTGCTTCTGCTGATTTTAAGAAGCAGGGCTACAAGTGGATAGCGATTGATAGCGCCACTGAACTTTCACAAAAATGTTTTGCAGACGTAGAGGCTGAACTCGGAGATCAGAAAAATGGTTTCGAGAAGTGGGGTTTGTACGAGCGCAAGATTACGGCTGCTTTAAAATGGGTCCGCGACCTAGACATGCACGTACTTATCACCGCACTCGCGGCTGAGGAAGCGGACGATAATGGCGTAACAAATTTCTGGCCTATGATGGTTCAGAAGAAAGTGCAGAAGTTAATCCCTGCTTTGTACGATAATGTGTTCTGCCTTGTGCGTAAAACCTCGGAGCAAAACGGTAAGATGGCAGTGCACCGTTACCTCGTCACTGACCACGTAAATGGGTGGCACGGCAAGACACGTGACCCACACCGCCGCCTCGCGCCGTTTGAAGAGTGTGATGATGTGACCGACCTCATTACCCGCATCTATATGACCGACGAAGAATTTAAAAACTTTCAAAGAAAAGGAGCCGCATGATGGCTTGGAACGGAATGGAAAACCTCGATCTATCTGGGGTAACAGTGAAGCAAGGAACTTCTATTTTAGGCGTAGGTCGTCACGCCGTTAAGGTTATAGAAGCTGGCATTAAAACTGACGAAGTTAAAAAGACGCACACGCTCGAAATCAAATACGAAAACGACAAGGGCGTAGTCACGCAGTGGATTATTCTTAATCACCCTACGTCAGCCGATAGTGTTCGGATTGGGATGGAGCAGTTAAAACAAATGCTGGTCCTGATGGGCCACGAAGGCAGCGCATCTCCCGCGCCTTCATGGCTGGTGGGTAAGGCAATCGGGGTGAACATTAAAGCCAGCGAGTACAATGGAAAGACCCAGACACGCGTGAATTACCATTACGCTCTGAGTGACGAAGAGATTGAAAAACTCGGTGGCAAGCCAGCAACCCTAGATGATGCGATCCCGTTTTAGATGCAGCATCCCGTAGACCCCATTGCTCAAGCGGTTCTGGACGCCATCGACCTTGGCTACAATAAAGAAGTGCGCGGTGCAGCTAGATGCTACATCGGCGCTTCTATGGCTGGGACTGATTGCGTAGCTCAGATGGCCCTCTCCTTACGGGGGTTTCCAGACGAAGAGCCCGCGCCAAAACTCAAGCGCATCTTCTTTGCTGGGCATAAGATTGAGGATTGGGTTGTCTACGATTTGAAGAAGCGTGCCGACCTACGCGTCTACGAGAAAGACGAGATGACAGGTCGGCAGCACAAACGGGAATGGCTGAACGGGCACGTCGTGTGTCACTCAGATGGGCTCGTAGATTTTGAAGATGGCACAGGGCCAGCGATCCTAGAGATCAAGTCCATGAACGACGCCAACTTTAAAAGGTTTAAAACTTATGGGGTGCGCACATCCCACAAGAAATACTTTCGCCAGATGACTATGATGATGGCGATGTTCAATATCGAGCGCAGTTTTTTTGTATCTTACAACAAAGACAACTCTGACTATCACGCTGAACTTGTCTCATTCGATCAAGAAGAATGGGATGGCATGTACGTGAGAATACAAGCTGCGCTCGATGGGCAAGCAGGGCGCGTCGCGGACGCCCCAGAGAATATGAACTGCAAGTTTTGTTTCAAAAGGGAAAGTTGTTGGAACCCAACTCCGTTAGCCCCTGCTTGTCAATTTTGCACCCACAGTTTTGCTAACAAGAACGGCGGCTGGACATGCAAACTTACGAACAAAGAAGTCATGGACCCTTGTCCAAAGTTTGAACAATTTGCCACCACACCGAAGGCGTAGAAATGGACACGTTAAAAGAATTAGGGCGGGTGAGAACTGAAATCATCCGTAAAGAGGCTGAGATCGAAAGCATCTCTGACCGTCTGGTAGACTTAACAGACGTAGACGACTTGCATCGAGCTAAGACAAAGTTTCGTCACGAGAAAGAACGTCTAGTGGATCTACGGTGCAAATGCGCAGAGTTAGAAATCGACGTAGAAACACTACGCCTACAGGCTTGGAATAAACACTGATGGAACCACTAAGAAACAAACCGCTTGATGAAGCCAAGAGGCTCATAAATTCTGACCGCAATAAGGAATACGGCGAACCTGTCGAGAACTTTCGAGATATTGCAGAGATGATGACGGTTCTAATCCGACCCATACTAAAAACGGGCGCAAAGGTACGCGTCGAACACGTGGCAATGATGATGATGGCAGTGAAGCTATCAAGAATGACCACCAGCCCAGACAAGGCAGACACGTGGATAGACATCTGCGGTTATGCGGGTACGGGCTACGAAGCAATGGAGATTATGAATGGCATCGAACATTCCGAAAGCTCGTGAAATTTTAGATGACGTTATGGAAAACCTAGAAGCCTTGGAGCCACACCAAGTTAAGCACCGCATTAGTGTGGCACTAAATCATATGACACGTAGTAGTCCGGCGAATAGGGCTTCCGTAAAGTCAAACCCTATTACGGATGAAATTTTAGAAAAGATTAGAGCGCTGGGCCATGAGGCCGTAGACCTTGATCTGAGCCAACAAGACATCGCTAATGCAGTAGGAGTGAACCCCGGACGGGTGTCCGAGGTTCTACGAGGTCGTCGTTAGCTTTCTGCTTCACCAGCAATCAAGTCCGTACCACCCTCTCTAAAGGCAGTGACGCCGCCGAGTATCGGTGCGCGTCCAAGTATCTCACGCACTGCCGAACGTTCTTTAGAGTTGGTGCTCTCCGCACCAAACGCATCGAACGTGGCATCAGCAGCACCCGACGCAACCTCGAACGTATCTGAGAACAGACCCAAGCTAGGCCCGCCTAGTAACTCAGCTACGCGCCACTTACCGTAAGCGCCGTTGTCGATCTGAGCCGCACTGTCATACATAAGTTGACCGATCAGACCAAGGCCGCCCATTTGCATAAGGCCATCCACGTACCAGCCTAGAAGTTGGTCAGCGTTTTCTTTCAGACCAAACTCTTCTGCCATTGTGAACTTGTCCGTCAATGCGCGATCACGCGCCGCGAACTCACGGTTCTCTTCGCCGCCACGGCCCTGCACTACGTCTTTAGCAAACACTACGCCCGAACCGAACATTGGGCCTAAGCCAGCGAAGTAGAGAAGCGGAGCCAATCTGCGCTCACCTTCCGAACCCTTGTTCAGCGCGTCTTTAACTACGTCCCTACCCAAACGTGTCATCATTAGTGGGAATGATTTGAGTTGGAAGATGACCTGACCGCCCGGTGTTTGGGCCCACAATGGCTGATCGTTTGCGTTCGGCGTAAAGATGCTTTGGTTTGTGAACTTCACAATCGAAGAAGCCAGTTGCTCACGGTACGGGTGCTCGCTTTCCCCGCCGCTACGCATGATGCTCTCGATGTTCATGTTGCTTTTGTATAGCTCTTGAAGCCCAGCCTCATTGAGGATTTGCTTTGCGATGCGCCCCTGCCTTGTGTTGGGCGCTTCCCTTGCAATTCGAGATTGTGAACGGAAATGCTCGTAGGCCACGGCAGCAGATATGTCACGCATCATGTCCGTCCAACCCGTAAGAAGCGTGGTTGCAAAGAAGCCCGACGTGAACTTAGTGTTGTCTACGCCAAACGCTTTGGTCATGCGTTGATGAACAATGTTCTCAGACGCCGCACCCACATTCCGTATCATGTCGCGATACGCGCTGCCCGCAACCGGGTCTTGCATGAACTTTCTCAGTCCTTTTTGGAATGACACGAAGTCACCGCTACGAATAAGAGGCAGCACCAAGTCACCCATTGAGGACAGGGTGGTGAAGCCCAGCAGGGTAACAGCGTTAATAGACCGTAGCCATTTCGACGCGGCACGTAGGCTTCCACTCTTACTATCTGGGTCAATGCTGTGGCGCATCGAGGCGTCGAAGAAACCTTCTGCGTGCTCGATGTTCTGACGACTGACCGCGATGCGGTCGCCATTGGCTGTAAGGAAGCCGTCGCTGTCTGACAAAGCAGCCGAGATGGCGTTGGCCCTGTGATAGAAATTGTCCCTCATCTTCTTGGAGTTCTGAGAAGGCTCACCAGTTGTGTCGAGTTGAGCCATGATCTTATCTCTAAGCTCAACCTGTGGCGTACCTTTGCGTGCCATCTCCATAAGCTCAGCGGTGAACTTATCGGCTGCGTACTCTTCTTTAAACGGAGCGAAGAACGCTACGTCCTTCATTGTCTGAGTAACCTTCTTACCCTCTGCGTTTATTTCGTTACGCTCACGACGCATAACCACATCACCACGTAGCATCCTAGAGATTTCATCGCCCGGTGAGCGAGCAGCTTGGATGTTTAAGTAGTCGTGATATGCCTGACCGTTCGCACCAAGATGCTTGGCTACGTCGAGACGGCGCTCAAGAGCGTCGCTGTACTTGGTCATCACAGCGAGCAAGTCTTGCTCCAAGTAAGATGACAGGTTCGTCATAGGTTCCAGCGGGTTTTTAAACTTAGAAGCCCAAGGCTCATCAAGCCGGATCATACGCTGGAAGTCGAAGTTATCCTCTACGCCTGCACCATTGCTGCGTATGAGATTGTCTTCGTCCGCCATGCCGTCTTTAGCTATCAGCCTGTCGGCTACGTCCTTGGCCTTTTTGCCAGCCTCTTCTTTGCCAATCTTACGATGGTCAACACGGGCTTCCTCGATGAAATATTCAGTGAGCTTCTCGATGAAACCCTCACGGTCATTCTCGATCAGGTCTTTACGCCAGACTTGCGGGAAGTAGTTTCTCTGAATGTTGCCCATCTGGACGCCAGCCGCACGCAACTTGGTGACGGCTTGATCTAAGTACGAGCGAATGAAATCATAGGTGTCACGCTCTTTCGCCCTCATGTTGCCTACGCTCGCCTCGTTAGTCAAAGCCCGGTATATACGGCTGTGAGACATTGGCTGGTTAGACCTACGGTTAGGCGTGGAACCCATGATCGCAGAAGCAAACCCTCTGGCCGACTGCGATCCCGGCGTTGCATCGAACATTTGAATAAGGCCGTCATTCAGCCAACGCTGCAAGAAGTTTCCAGCGTCGGGCAGATCACGCATCTTGCGTTGCAATGGCATGATGAACTTGCCCATGTTGCTCGACACGCGTTCGAAGTGACCGCCGCCACCCTTTGTGGGCTCGAAGAAATCAGCGAGGAAAGGCATACGAGCTTTGCGCATTGTCTGCGCATTGGTGGGGATTAAGGCTATGCGTGAAGCCTTGCGAATTTGCCTACCGTCAGTCTCGTCGATGGTTCTTCCGCGCTTGACTTTAGCTAAAACGTCTACAACTTTCGAGGGTACACCAGACAATTCGAGAGAATGAGACGCCTCTTCATACGCTATGCGGGCGTTGTTATCGCCCGTCATCATCTCGGTCATCATGTGGGCGTTGATGTTACTTGCGCCCTCTCTGACAGACGTATTGTTTTGGTTATCTTCGTTGAAGAACGTAGAGCGCACAGGCTTAGCGTCCTCGCTGCGCAAGACAACCTTAGTACGTCCAATCTCAATTGACGTGTAACCCGCCTCTCTGAGTGTTGATCGAAGTTTGCGCACACCGCCAGCAGCCGTGCTAAGCATTTCAAACATTTTCTCAGGATCGTGCAGGCCACCAAGGCTTTCGAACTGCGCCACACGTGACGGCAACTCTGGGTTCTCTTTGATTTTAAGGGCCGACAAAACCGCCTTAATGTTATCATCGCGCATCATGCCGTCTTTAGATAGACGCAATGGCTGTGTGTCCCGAATGAACACAGGCGTAACCATTGTGTTGTCTATACCACCTAGACGCTCTAGCTCTTTGCGCAAGACTTTCTCAGTGGAGTAGGCGGCCTGTATCCGCTGCGCAACTACGTCATCAGAAGAAGCAAGGTTCTTGATCTGGTTACGAGTGAACGAGAGACCGTCCAGCACTTCTTGTATCTGTTCACTTCCACCCATTCCGTCGCGCATTTCAGAGACAGAGCTCGTCGGTCGCGACGATACAAACACCATGCCATCAAGATCGGATCGGTTGTTCGCCTCAATGTAGAAAGGGGTTGGCTCCGTCGATCCAGTAAATTTCTGCACAGCCATACGGCCAGCAGGCGACATATTTTCTATTACGTCTGCCGCGTAGTCTTCGGCAAACTCAGAAGGCACGTCTTTATCAAATCGAAGCGCTGGGCTACTAGCGTCAAACGCACTTGTTTTACCCATCATGTCACCATGCACGAAGAGCGGAGAGAACCGCCTGCGCGCAGCGTCGCTTGGGACAAGGCCGTTAAGAACGTAGGACAAAGCCTCTCGCATGTCCGCACGTATAGAGGCTATGCCATCGTCGAGCTCTGTACCCTTCATCTCGTAGGCGTCATCAAGAACTGACTTTGTGAACGCCCCGTCCGATTGACTGTCTACGTCTTCGAGAACTACGCGCGTGATAAACTCATCTGCCTCGTAGCCATACTCAGCAGCCGATCTACGGATGTCAGCTACAGTCTCAGCCGAAACGGCCTTTGAATTTATTAGACGTAGCGTAAGGCTACGAATGGTTTGAGTGATGTCGTCTCGCTTAGTTACGTTGGAAGCGAGTTGACGAATTTCCTTTCGGAAACTTTCGAACTCCGGGCCACCTACGTCGCCACCAAAATCGTGACCCAACAAAGCCTGACGATAGGCCATTGTCCGCGCAGCCTTTGTCTCGCCATCTGTCCGATGTGTTATAGCCATCAAACCTTGACGAAGTTTGTAAGGTGAGTTGGCTGGAACACCGACCTCTGGGCTTACGCCTTGGCTAAGACGCAATTCATTCTGAGCGGCTATATTTACTGCGTCGCTTTCCACTTCAATGGGTGCGTTGCGAATTTGGATTTCGAACTCTAACTTCTTCATAAGCTCAGTGTTTGATTTCTCCACAGCCTGCGAATAGCGCAAGAAAAGTTCTGCGTTATTTAAGCCCGAATATGTGCGTCGGCGGTACTCTGCGACGCCCCTTGTGTTTAGGTGGTAGACTACACGCTCAGCGAGCCGTTTCCCTAGCTTGGTAAGGTTGCCCTTCTCGTCGATCTGATCTTGGAACAGACGTATCGCTGTATCAACGTCCACCTCATCAGGGTTGATGTCTGGCGTTCCGGCTGTCTTTTCACTGGCGCTGCTCTCTATTCTTTTCTTAGCCGCCTCGATCATCTTGCCAGCGAATTTTTTGTTACGAGCTTTCTCCGCAAAGAAGGCGCGCATGGCTTTCTTCATGGCCTGCGACTTTAGTATCTTTGTCATTCCGACGGTGCGACGTAGGTTTGCTGTCTCTTTACCTACAGAGTATTCTGGAATGTCTCCGAACTCTACGGATTGGAATGCCTCGTTGAGGGTTTCCATTACGTCGTCTACCGTTTTCATAATCCCCTCGTCGGACATTACGATCTTTAGCTCTTCCTCAAAGTTCTCGAAGTAAGCTGAGCCAGATATTTCGGCTTCACCTTTTTGACCAACGTTGACAGCATGACGACCAGTAACACCTTTGATTACGCGTGCGGCTTTTCTCATCTTGCCTGCGATAGGTTTCACAGCGTTTAGAACGCCCGTATATTCTGGGTTGTACGGCTCGCCTCTTTTGGCAGCGATAGCCATCGCGCCTTTTTCAGTGGTAGCCATAGAATTAAACTCGTCGGCAATACGGCCCATAGCCGCCGCAAAGTTTTCCATGTCACCGTCTTGCAACCTAGACAGTGCTTCGGTTCGATGGTCAAAGAGCATAGAGTATCGTGTCCGCAATACCCTGCCCAAAGATGTAGCGGGCTCGGATACGGGCATGGCGTAAGCTACGCGTGTTTTTTCTTCCTGACCCAAGAGCATCTTGTTAAACATTGGAGTAAGCGTTTCGTCATACACTGACTTCTTGTTCGACATTTTCCCCCATATTTCCCTAACTCTTTTGGTGAATTTCTCCCAATAAGTTTTGTCAGGGTACATCATAATATCGTGCTTATGATGTAAGAACAGTGCGAATTGGTTAGCGAACAATTCGTTGGGCTTATTCCAATCTGCTTGGCCCTTACCAAACGGCATACGTTCAAGGTATTTTTTAATTCCGGCCTCGCGGAATTTACCGTCTCCGTTTGCATATTGTTTTACTACGCCGTCCCAAAATTCAGCACGCTCTTTATGCGTCATTAGGTTCACATAAGCCCAATGGCCCATCTCGTGCGCGGTGACAAACTCAGGGGTAATAGAAGTGTTTTCCAAAAGACCTGTGCCAGCAATGCCCGTCTTGCTGTGCATTTCTTGGTTTAAGTAAATGCCGTTATTATTGCCTCGGTAATATCCAGAGCCACTTGGACGGCTATACCCAGCGAATAAAGGGGCCGTCGCGTTCTCGTCGCCGCCGCCAAACGCACGCATCATTTTCTCAAGATTTTTACGTGTCTTAACGGAAGTGCGCGCATAGATTTTATTTAATTTATCTATGCTTTCCTTCACGGTGTCGGTCGGGTACTCGATGCCGTTAGGCGCGTAGGTGTCTATGATCTGGTTTAAGCCAGCCATAGTAGCAGCCCTTTGCTCACCCGTAAGCTCGACCTCTTGCCCGGCGACTGTAATTTTTTCGCCCAAGTCAGCATTGTCAGCGTTCCAATACACTGCGTGCACTTCTCTCAAGTTCAGAATTGAGCCCTGCATTTGTTGAAGCGTTGTTATTTGCCCGCCTAGTGGGTAATCGCCCAATGGCATCCGTGCCAGTTTGCGCGCCGTAAAGTAAGCCATCCTCTGCGCTTGGGTTAGTTCATCAAACTCAATCCGTATGCCGTCTAATTCGGATAGGCTAAGAGGTAGCTTGTCGTTGAAAGCCTCCACCTCTGGGGTGTCGGGTGCATCGGATACATCCCAAGGCTCTAGCTCATTTGTCCAGCGCTCAATGTTGGACTTGGCCGTCCGCGCGCTTGTTGGAAGATAGCCAACGTAGTAGTCGCTAATTTTAGATTTGCCGAGCAAGTTCTTAATAGTCTTGCCGCTGTCAATTTGCGATTGGCTCATAATCCGAACTACGCCGTCGCCGCTACGTGGGACCAGCGCAATAACTTTGCTGCCCTTTGTGGCGGGAATAGTAGTGTAGTCGTCTGGTACGTCTGTCTCTGCACTAGCAATCTCAGGCTTGCTCGGCGCTTCTGCTTCGGCTGCCGCTGGCGTCCGTCTATCCAGCCCTTGAAGCGCCTCATCAAGATCGTCCGTAGTCTTGGACGGATCGTTAATAAAGTCGTTTGTTATTTTCGCACGCTCAGCCTCGAACTGCGCATCAGTTAAAATTTGCGGAGCCGTTACCTTTTCCGTAGGAGTGTTGAATATTGGCTCTGGCTTCTTATCGCCACGAAGTCCCGTCGCCTTTTCGGCGTTCTTCTTGCTAGTAAAATACTTCTTAGCGTTTGGGACGTAGTAAGCAATCTGGCCTTTTTCTAGGCGCTTGCCATCTGCAACCCTGCCGGGACTTTCACGACCAGAAGCAGTAAATTCGTAAATTGGTTTTTGTTTGCCCATGTTTGCGTCTTCGGCTGCGCGCGCTACGGCAGCTTGAGAATTAAACAGCGAGGCTTGAGGAACGTCTGACCTGTTCGAGACAGTTGCGTCCTCACCGACTTTAAAGCCGGGACGCAAGATGCCTTGGATTTTTCCATCTGGACCACGGCCAGCGGCAACGTCGCCCTTCTCAAGGACTTCGCCCGCTTTTGCTGAGCGATCAGCAGAACGTGGGACTGTGCCGCCGTCAACGTCTGGGGTGGTAACTTCACGGTTCAAAAACTCAGTGCGCAGAGCGTCAACTTCCTTGGCGTTAGGCGCGCGTTTGCCCATCTTCTCTAGTTCAACAACCGCACCGAACTTTTCAGCCACACGTCGGTAGACCTGACCCGGTAACGTCTTTTTTACTGACCCCAAAATTCGTGGGACCATAACCGACCACTCGCCGCCGGACGCCATTCCAAGATCGTAAAGGTTCTCAAATGCCTCACGGGCTTGGCTATCTAAATCTACGTCTGCCGGGGCATCAGGCTCTTCGGACGTAGCGTTGGGGGCTTTAGGTGTAGACTTGGGAGCAGCCGTAGCCGTAGCCGCGTTATCTGGTGCGTTACCCTTTGGCTCTGCTTTTGGTGCTACGCCTGCACTTGGAGCCTGCACTCCTTCGTCGCGCCTATTGATGTAAGAAGTAATACGAGAGTAAGCAGTGTCGCCTTTTCCGTAGCGCTGCTTGATGTTGCCGTTTTCTGTTACTTCTAAGATGCCCTGAGTTACAAGGCGGCCAACCTCGTCTACGGTTATTTTACCTTCGCTCTCTAACTGCTGGGCTTTAGATGGCTTTTTGCCGCCCCACTTATAGGGTGTCGGCGCAACGTTTTCTTCTGCCTCAACCTCAGCTTCGGCAACTGGCTCTTCCGTTTTCGTAGTGGTCTTCGTGCCCGTTGCGGGGTCGTCAACCTCAGTCGTAGTCGTCTTGGTCCCGGCCTCAGAAGGCGACTTGTCGCCTGATTGTCGTGTCGTGTCGCCTGTCGCCTCATCTACGTCTACGTCTACGTCTACGTCTTCTTGCTTCGGGCCTTGGCGTGGTGGCGTAGCGGGGTCAACAAGATCATCGAGGTCCGCGCCTGCAATTTTGTCGTCACGCTCTTTCAGAATTTTTTGGTAGTCAGCCTCAAATTTCTTACGTGCGCCTTCCGGGTCTGTCTTCGCTAGAGCTTGGAAGTCACTCGCCATTCCATCGAGCTTTGCGTCCATATCGTCGATATCTACGCCGAGCTTTTCTATGTCGTTTAGTTCGGTGCGCAGTGAGGTGAGGATTTCTGTTAAATCTTCGCGTTCGCCCGCGTTAGTTGCTTGGTCAAGGTCCGTTGAAATTTTTTCAATTTCGCTTTCGAGCCTTGCAGTCCGGGTAGTCATGCTTTGCCCAAGGGGCGAACTCTTCTGCCAATTGCGTAGTTCCTTGACAGCCTTATTACCTTGATAAGCGCCCACTCCTAGACCGACTACCCCGCCAATCGTGGCGTCGAGAGCACCAGACATAGCTGTTCGCACAGGATCAAACTCGTCAGAAACGCCCTGTTGAATTTCGGCAGCTTGGGATGCAGCGTCAAAGCCTGCGCCTACGCCTGCGTTTAAGGCGGCCTCAGTCTTGGCGCCTTGTATCGCGCCAGCTTTCATTCCAGCCTTACTTGCTTGAGCCGTTGTCTGCATCGCGGCGATACCAGCTTTATAAGCCTGCGCACCCTTCTTCGCCATGCCTGCGCCACCAATCAGGTTGATTGGGTCAAGCACACCAGCTAAGCCGTAGTCCGTAACCTTTTCAAAGATGCCGCCTCGGGAAGGCGCGTTGCGCCACATCTTTGACAGACGTGCTTGTAGCTTTTGGCTATCACCCGCGAGCGCATACTCAGCCGCACCGAGGCCCATAGAAATAGAGTTGGTGTCGCGCCAGCGACGGTCTTTGTAAAAACGATCCCAGAGGTCTTTGTCGGAAGAGAATGTTTCTCCCTTTGCCTCGTAGTAGCTGCGAACATCACCGACCGCTTGCGGGTCTTGGATGAGGTCTACGCCTGTTTTGTTGGTGTAGTCGTCGTTGAACTCAAATTTGTTCGCGCCGAAATAGTTATCAAACTCGTCATACTTAGACATCGGGTACTCCATTTAACCTGATTAAGGATAAATTACTTGGAGCACCCTACTCTGTCGTCCTTACTAATCGCTCGGACGTATCTCAATCTTGAGTGGGTTGTATATATTTTCTGGAAGCGGGCTTTGATCGCCCGGTGCGCCCTCAGACATGATTGCCTCAAGTCCACTTTTGAAACCATCAGAGATAGCGTCCATCCAACTGGTGTCGCCTTGCACCATTTCGCCCGATAGGTTGGCTGTGCCATTCGTGGTTGCTGCGCTATCAGCGGGCGGTTGAATGTTATAATTAGGTGTCGGAACGTTGCTTTGTGGAAGGTAATTAAGGTCTGGCACAATTCGTGCCTTCATATCTTCTACAGCCTGAGGCCCGACTTTAGTAACATTAAACACAGCACTGCCACTTCCCGACAACCGTTCAGTGACAACGCGTGTAAGCTCATCTACTATTGCTTTGCGAGTAGCGTAATTAACTTCTGAGGGGATAACTGCGTTTTCGATTGTTGTTTCCAAGTAGCTCTCGATTTGAGCGGGGGAAGCCTTCATTTGCTTGAAGTTCAATACAAGAATATCAGCAACCGCATTTAAGTCTTTTATGCTTGACTGATCGCTAATTGCTTTCTCAGTAAACTGCATTGTCTGACCGATGACATTTGAGTGTAGGGACTTTATCTGTCCAAGCTGCACGCCGATCATTTCCTCTTGCTTCCTCATAGCCTCGATCTGTTTTCGAACAGCATTGGTCTGCTCTGGAAGCCCAGCGAACTGGTCGCGCTCGATCTGAGCCGTCGCCCGTCGGATGCGCTCTTCCAGTGACCGCCCCGCCATGACGAGCTCTCTAGCGGCGTTCGACAATTGGCCCGCTTGGTCAGCAGATTTCGAGGATATTTCTGGCAATGAAAGACTGCCCGTAGAGCCCGTGCCGGGGCCGCCGCCGTAGACTTCATTGATAAGAGCATTTGCCCTTGTGATTAAATCTACGCCATCAGCACCGGGACCAACCGCTGTGTCTACAGCTTCTTTTGCCCGTTCAGCCGTAGCCGTTATTTCCTCACCGATAGTTAAGGGGCTGTAAGTTGCTTCTTCCAGCACGTCGATAGACGCAACTGTAAGCGCTCTTAGCCTCTGCTCGTAATCAGATTTGAAGTTAGGCATCATGTTTTTTGTGGCGATTTCATTCAGTGTCATTCCACGCAATGCTGCCTTGAACGCCTGAGCCTGCAAGTCGGAGGGGTTCGTCGCTCGCTGGTCCATAATTCGATTGGCTTCTGCGCGCAGTATTTCGTCCGAAACTTGAGAAGTGTCACCGTCGTATTCGCTTGCGGTTTCTGCGAGCTTTTGCGCTAGAGATTGGAACGTACCGTTGTTTCCATCATTAAGTGGCACGCTGAAATCATCCGCGAACTTATTTATTTCCGTAACAATATTAGCCTGCACACGACTGACTGCTTGCTCACGGTTCTTAACGTCGTTAGGCACGAGGGTTTGGGCAATGACTTCAACACTCTTTGAAGCATCGGTTAGATTGCCATCAAATGCCATAAATTGATTTTCATTTAGCCCCATCGCCTTTTGTGTGGCTTCTGCCTGTTCCTGTAGGTCTTCAACTCTGTTTTGCTGCTTTAAGTAAGTTTCCCACGCCTGATCTATTTCCACTTTATGTTCGGTGGATAGCTCAAAGTTGGGGTCCACTAACCTAGCCTCAGCGATTACTGCATTGTATGCTTGCTCTGGGGAATTATAAGTTCCACTTGAGAAGGCATTAGCGGCTGCCGTAGTACCTGTCTTTACGGCTGCGTCTAGTTTTTTGTTCTTTAGCGTTAGCCCAACGTTAAACGCCTCGGTCAAAGACCTTGAAACCTCGTTTAGCTTTTCTGGGTTGTTCGCGAGGTGCGGGTTCACCTTAGCCAAGTTCGACAAGTAGTTGTCGAAAGCTACTTGATCGCCTGCGTTTGCTATTTGTGTTCCAGCATCGAGTGCGGCTGAGTATTGGCGGTTAGACATACCCTGCATAGTCGCCGTAGCTTGGGTGATAAAATCGTTGAGGAAGGGCTTTGCGCCCTCGCTTACACCTGAGCCCCACTGCTTTATATCTTCGGGACGCGCGCCCGCTGCCTTCCAGTTTTCAAATGTAGGCTGGAATGAAGTCTTAAATGTCCTCTTGGCTTCGGCTTTGCCAAACTGTTGAACAAGTGGCAAAGCCGCTGCTGGGAGAACGCCACCAGATATTTCAGTTATAGCAGACAAGGCGTCTTTTTCGCCGCCCGCGAGAAGGCCGCTGCTGTAGATGGGCGCGAGGTTCTTAGCTAAGGCTATGTTGCTATTGAGCTCAGCGCGCTTACGTGCAGCGGCAGCGTTAGCAAGCTGTGTCTTTCGGCGTGCAACGTTCTGCATCATCACGTCGCGCGTAGGCATGGCGTTTTTCAAAAAGTTGCTGTTGCCCGCTAGGTTCTGGGCAAACGCAGACCTTTGCTCCACGGTGCTGTCCGGGTTTTGATTGATGTAATCTGCGTAGAGATTGGCATTTTCAGCACGCTTAGCTTTGAACTCAGCCTTACTCTTATCTACGCCCTGATCCCAAGCGCCGAAATTAAAAACCATTTTAGTATCCTAACTTATAGGTAGTTGGATTTGAAATCGTTATACCATCTGCCTGCCGATGCCGTATTGCCACTAGCCAGCGCAGCCGCATTAGTCGCAGAAGTGCTAAGACTTTCCAACGCATTAGAGTTGTCTACAGTGTTCATACCCCCTGCTGCGTAGGTGTAAGGAGCCGTAGACAAGCCCTGCACTTGGCCGAGGTAAGAATTGGCGAGCTTGTTTTCCGCACTAACGCCAGACAATCCGTTGTAGTAGTCTTGCATCGCGGTGTTATTTCTCATCCCATCAATAGCGCTTGCCTCAGATGCGGCTTTGCCGCGCAAAGAGTTTATGTTGGATGAGAAATTCTGACCGTATTGCCCGCTATTGATCTCGTTGGTTAGACCCTGCGTTGTGCGGTTCATAATGTCGTCAAGCAGATTGCGTTCCATATTGCGCTCTGCGTTGGTCATGTTTTGCTGGTTTGATGCAGCCGTTTGAAGACCAGCAATGTAGTTCTGAGCATCACCTACGGCAGCGAGCATGTCCTCGTTTGCCTTAACGGAAGATAAGTCCGCGAACTGTCTCTCCATTTGCACGGCCAATGTGGAGTTTTCCATGCCTTCGGGAATACGTGCGTTAATCCGAGAGTATTGGTTGTCCAAAGAACGCGCAGTATTTTGACTACGCATCTGCCAGAACTTATTGGTGAGGCTGTCTTGCAGCCGCGCAAAATCCATGCTGTCTGGCGCATTGTCTCGACCTATAGCATCTCGCCCGTACACCTTGTCTTCGGAGCCCGCGATCTTGTCGTTGGCGTATTCTCTGAAAGCGCCCTCGTAGCCTTTTAGACGTATTTCGTCTATCTCAGTCATATTATCGACTTCGGCTATGTTTGCAGTTTCTTCTTTGCTTCTTTCATCTGCAAAGTATTTGGTCAGAGTGTCTACAATTTCTGGTGTGATTTGACCGAATGACCCGTATTCGTCCAGCAACTTTTGCAAGTTGTCTTGCATAACGGTAGAGCCCTCGGAATAAAGGGCTGCAACTTCATTGTTACGGTCGATTTCAGAAGCAGTAAGATCAGACAAGTCGTCGGCAGCAGCTTCGGAAGCCTTGTTACCTTGGATAGCCCCGCGAATTTTTAGGATGCCCTCGATGGTATCGAGGGGGTTGTCGGTAGCTGCGTCCCATATATCGCCAAGTACACTCATGTTAAATTCCTTAAACTAAAGAGCCAAACCCACGGCGTCGGTTCTGTCGGTATGCACCGATGCCTTGACCACCACCGTTGGCGATTGGAACGTTGACGTAGCGCGTTTCGCCCGTGTCTTTGTCCTTAACGGCCCGACGGGTGTAGACCCCGTTCTCACTCATGTAAGTGGGAATAGTGTTGCCGAAGTATGACGGGTTCATCGCAAATCCAAAGGCGTTCATAAAGCTCAGAGGGTCGTAGCCGCTTGAGTTGCTTTTCATCGCAGAGTTGATAGCTGAGATAATTTCTTCTCGCGTCATGCCCGACGTTGTTTGCGTGCTTTCACCCGTTAGGTTTGCCAACTGCGCACGAAGATTTGCGATCTCTTGCTCAAGCGATGTTATCTTGCCGTCTTGGTTGGTATCGACAAACGTAGCATCATCCGCCGCACCGCCAGTGCTATCTACGACACTGCCTGCGTCATCTCCACCGCCTGCGTCATCTCCACCGCCTGCGTCATCTCCACCGCCTGCGTTAGAAAATGCTGCGTCTAGTTCAGCTTGGGAGTTGTAAGTAACGCCATTGATAGTGACAGGGAAGCCTTCTTCAAATTCATTGTCTGGGGCTACGTCGCCGTCGTCATCGACTACAACGTCGTCGCCATCGCCTACAACTTCGTCGCCATCGCCTACAACTTCGTCGCCATCGCCTACAACTTCGTCGCCACCCGTAACGTCGTCGCCACCGCCTACAACTTCGTCGCCACCCGTAACGTCGTCGCCACCGCCTACAACTTCGTCGCCACCGCCCACAACTTCGTCGTCACCCGTAACGTCGTCACCCGTATTGTCGGAAGCTGTGCTGCCACCGGGTGCGATAGCATCGCCATCGTCTCCCATAGTCCAACCGTACTTTTCGACAAGTATCTTATCAACAGCATCATCGCGAGCGCCCTGATTTTCACCAACCGCTAGGCCAGCCTCATCGTAAGTGCTGCCGTCGTTCTCAGCTTGGTTGTTAATCGCCTCGACAACACTGTCGTCGTAAGTGCTGCCGTCGTTTTCGGCTTGGTTGTTAATCGCCTCGACAACACTGTCATCGTAGGTACTGCCGTCGTTTTCGGCTTGGTTCTGTGATGCCAGCATTTGCGGAGACAAGGCATCCCCATCTCCGCCCATAGTCCAGCCGTACTTTTCGACTAAAATTTTGTCCACGGCATCATCCCTAGTGCCCTTACTTCCGTCAACCGCTAGACCAGCCTCGTCGTAGGTACTGCCGTCGTTTTCGGCGTTGTCGTTCATTGCGTTGATAGGACCGTCGTCGTAGGTGCTGCCAGTGTTCGAGGTGCTGGACGCGCTCTCGGCGTTGTCGTTCATTCCGTTAATAGGGCCGTCATCGTAGGTGCTGCCAGTGCTCCCAAAGCTACTTTGCTGAGCGGCATCCAAGGAACCCACACCAGCCTTATCAGCCTGCAATTTTGCAATGTCTTGTTCACTCGTAATGGTAGCGGGAACTTCGTCGTAGGTTCCGTTTGCCATATCATCTAATACAGTTTTTTGCTTTTCATATTGGCTGCCAATAAAAGAACTCTGCGCGGCATCTAAAGAACCCGTACCAGCGGCAGGCGCGGCGGTCGCTGTAGTAATTGAAGGGATTTCGTCGTAGGTACTGCCGACGGCAGAGCCAGTATTAGCGCCACGGCCTGCCTCGCCCATATCCATGTTGGAATACGACGGAGAGGCGGTCGCCGTGGCACTTGAAGGGATCTCGTCGTAGGTGCTGCCGACGGCAGAACCAGTAGCAGAGCCAGTAGCAGAACCAGTATTCGCCCCACGGCCAGCTTCGCCCATATCCATGTTGTAATACGACGAAGAGGTTGAAGCGTTATTATTGTCATCGCCATCGTCATCATTATTACTGCCAGCGCCGCCAAGTCCGACGCCGTTGTTATACGTCGAGCTACCAGAGTTCGCGCCAGATAAATCCAATGTTTGACCAGCTTGAATGTTATCTACGTCACTGATGTTGTTCTGCTGTGCCAACTCTTGCACGGACATATTGTTGTCCTCAGCAATCTCAGAAAGCGTCTGACCAGATTTAACTGTCGTAGAGTTATTGTCGTCGTTGCCGCCGCCGCTGTCACCGCCACCAGAGGTGTCACGAAGAAGGCCGCTTGCAAACGATAGGCTCGGCATGAATGGATTGTATAAGCGGCTCATGTTAAATCCTTTCTGAACCATAGTTCGGGGCGCATGGACCCGCTTTTTTTCCTGATGCCCGAAGCAGTCGCGTAGTCCGGGTACTTGTCTGATAAAGTCCGTTGTATTGTTCTAACGAACTTGAAAACTTCTCGCTTAGGCGCGTGGCAAATGAATTGACAGAAGTGAAGGTTTTGACCTTCATCCCGCGCAAATACCTCATCGCCATCAAACTCATTCTTCTGTATCTCTTCGTCCGTTAAAAAGGCGTATGTGCATATGCCTTTGATTTCTTTCCCCGGCTTGTACGCCACGTACTTGTCGTTTTTGAGGGCGGGGAAAACAGAGTTCTCAAGCAGAAAGATCGGCTTAGACTTGTAATACTCATCTGCTTTAAACAGGTTCGTTATTACTTCGACCTTATCTCCCCAGCACGTCAAACCTAGTACCCCATTCGTTTCTTCATCATCTCATCCACGTTGTAGAACTCAAGCATTCCAGTTTTGGGATTGAATGAGCCAGCGCCGCCGATGTCTTGCAACAACTTCATCGTGAATGGAGATGCGTGAACCATCATACTGTCGCCATTACGTCCCTGCTCAGAAAGCGTGTCAGCAATGGCCGCCGTTTCCTTACGTGTTTTGATCGAAGTCCCTGTGTTTGGACCGAATATTTCTGCTGAAAAGGCCATTTTTTTCTTCCTTTCGGGTCTTATTAAAGACTGTAGTTATACCAATGGGGCGCGTCGTCCCTTATGCGGAAGACGCAATCAGGTCTTGTGCCGACGACGCTACAGCACTTGTAACTCCATCGACTGAGTTCTTAGCTGTAGCCTCAGCGCCGCTACGTGTTCTTCGGGCGAGCTCTCTCTGAATTGCAAGAAGTGCAGCCTGCGCAGATTTGTATTGGGGGCTATCGGGGGTGTACTGAGCCAATTCGTTTTGAAGGCTCGTCATCTCTATTTGCAGTCCGGGTGTGGCTTGACCCTTAAACTGATTGTACGATTGGACACGGCCCATAAAGCCACCGTCGATGGCCGCATCGTTTTCGGATTTCACATAATCAATCATCGCGTTGATGTCTGACATGGCCGTAGTTATGCCGTCCTTGTCGGCTTCATAAGTTGCTTCGATGAAGCCACTACTTTCATCGCCAGCTACTACGGCTACTTTGTTGTCGGATGTCGTGAACATGGAGATGTTGCCTTGCAGCTGATCCATGAGGTCAGCGGGCATATCAGCAATGAGTTGATCTATTAGGTTTGATCCTTGCTCGGCCATAGAAAATGCTCTCGCGTTTTCTGAGCTCAAAGATATGTGGAACGGCTTTTCGTTTCCGTTGTACGTTCCTGTAGGCTGGCCCGTTCCATCGGCGTAATCATATTGCAATAGCTGCGACCCACTTAGGCGGCTGCTGAACTTGCTTGTCGTAGAGTAGCCGTAATCTCCCTCTACGTTGCCCGACGTAGATGCCGTATCGTCTCCGGCGCCACCTTCCTCTGATGTTTCAGAGCTTGTGTCATTGGCAGACACAGAAGACAAAGCGCTGCTGCCGTTGTCATCATCACTGTCGTTCATTTTTGCAAGCATCTGGGCGGCTGATGTAGAGCTACCACCAGAAAAAATAGACTTCCCGTCCGTTGTGAAAATGCTGCCGTCACCATCCTTGTCAAGAAAGTTGGTGGCGACACCCAGAGCTACCTTGCCGCCGATGTAGGCCACAGGATTGGCGACCATAGCAATCACGTTGCCAACCGTTTTGAAAACACTGTCGTGACCAGTAGTCACTGACTGCCCCGTATTGTCGTCAACAAGCTGACCGTTGACGTAGCTTTTGCCGTCAAAAGGAGTAGTGCTGTTAGCTGTGTCTTGGTAGGAAGTGTTTTGATTAACTCTTACACCGCCGTCTTTGTAAAGTATGCCGCCCTCGTAATACATCCCATCGTTGGGCGTGAAGGTGTTGGCAAGATTTTGACGAAACGAGTTATAGCTTTCTTCTGAGCTAGAACCACCGCTGCTTTTATTAGAGCCGCTGCCACTATTAGAAGTGGATGTATAGGTCTTCGTGCTGCTGTCGTAGACCTGACCTTTTTCAGCGTCGCGCTTCTTGGCGAGATCGTTGACCTCTTTGGTCCACTCTCCACCGCTTGCCTTTAGGGCGTCGTTCAAATCTTTTTGAGTGTTGAACTCACGCAAGCCTGTGTATGGGTTTGTGGTTCCGGCCCCGATCCGCTCAAGAAGAGCCACCTCTTCCGGCATGACGTGCACGAGCTCACTGTCTCCATTCCGGCCCTTGTCCGACATAGATCGAGCGATCTTGTGCATCTGTTCAGATGAAAGTCCATGTGCCATATTGCAGAGCCTCTATTAAACGTTGGTGATGACTGCCGCCAAAGTAACCTCGATGTCAGTAAGCGAGCTCTGAGAAGTTACCTCAAATGCAATTTCACGAGACGTAGTGGTAGCGTCGATAGCGATTGAAGCTGACAAGTTTTGCTCAGTAAGACTTGAGCTCACAGGCACTACATCCCCGGCGTTGATGCCGTTGATTTTCATCTGAATGTTTGCTGTGCCACTTGTGGACTTGGCGGCAATAGCGTCGATACGAACGTTTTGTTTGAACGCACGTGTAATAACGTAGCTACCGTTAGCAATTGAGCCCGTGCTCTGATAAAAGAAACTGCGCGTAGCAAACGTTGACGGCAACTGAGCAATAGGCAAACGGCCCGTAGCGTCTAGCCCAGCTACGCCTTCGGCTGCACCGATGTAGGTTTTTGGAACTACGGCTGTAAAATCTACGTCTGCAAATTCCAACCCACCGCCCGTAGAGTTAATGCGTAAGAACTGTAGAGCGTTAGTCGTAGCAAAAGCCGGGATACCTGTATCCGGGCTTGTGAGCAGCCAACCTGTTCCGTTGTAGAATTTGAGAACGTTGGGGCTTGCGGCTGTGTCAACCCAGAAGTCTCCCGCGTTGGCGCTTGTCGGTTCAGAAGATGACACGTAAACGCGGCCACGGTTTGCAAGAAGATCAGTTATCCCATCCACTTTAGACTGTGGAATTTCGGCGTCAGTTATTGCCAGCTTCCCGAACGGAATAAAGCCATCGGAGTTGGTGAACTTATCTTCTGTCATAAGGCCAGAGACGCGAACCTGAGATGTATCTTCGACGATGATGAATGTAATCAAATCGTCAAGAGCCATAGCAGAGGTGAACGTGATCGTAGAGTTCGCAGGCTGTTGTGTGTAGTCGTGCGTACCGCCAGAGCGTTGAAGCACGCCATTTCGATACACAAGAACTTGTTGATCTGCCGTGTGGACAAACGGGAAAACCGCTTGCGATGCACCCGCAAGTACGTCTTCGCGTTGATACCCGCTGTCGTTCGACGATTGAACTTTATAAAGAGTTACAAGATCGTCTGCATCAGTAGCCGTAGACAGGACCACAGTGTTCGCTGTCGCGTCAGTTGTGTACGTGTTCGTCGCTTGTAGTGCGCCGTTCAAGTAAACAACAATAGCATCTGTAAGTTCGTGTAGGAACGAAAAGCTGGTTGTGCCAGTTGGATAAGCGATGTCACCGTTATCATCAGCAGAGTTCACAACAATATCTTGGCGAGCGGAAAACAACGGAGCACCGATTGTACCTACGTCCGAACCACTTAAACCACGGATTTGCCCCGCCGTAGCAAGCTGCTTCCACCCTTGCTCAGCCTCAGTGTAGGCGCCAACCCTGTATTGAAGACCTAGCGTCGTGTCGTTGCGGAGTTGAACAGGCGCATCGAAGTTGCCTTCACCATCAAACAACTTCTTCATTAACTCAGCTAGAGTGCTGTCTCCAAGCTCGGCAGAGTTCAAATACCTTACGATATTTTCTACATCTGCGCCAATGTTACCAGAGCTCGTGTGATTTCCGGGGTATAAGACCTTTAAGCGGGCCATAGTTATCTCTCCTTGTGCATTAAAAAGGCGAACGAAATTACTGTAACGTCGCTTGCGGTGTCTGCTTCTTCCGTTCTGAACCTTAGGCGCACACCACGAAACAGATGGTTGAACGGAAAAGTATAATCTGAGCTCAGCGGAGCGTCGCCCCAATGCGTGTCGCCTTCAAGTCTATCAAGGTTTACTTCTATCGAGCCCATCGGCCTGTCGCTTTCGTCCATTGCGTCGATGAAAAAGCGGCCTTTGCCTGACGCTTGTAAGATGAGCGTATGCGTTCTTTTCGTTCCGACGAAATCACCAAGCCACAAGACGGGTGTCTCAGCGACCATAGGAGAGCGGCGCAAGTCAGCGAGCCCTGTGTCCTGAGTTACAACCCTATCGGTGGCTTCATATACGCCATCGGCTGTGCCAAACATTAACCTCCCGCCCAAGAACGTTCCGCAACGTGGCAGGAGCGTATCGCCAAGCTGGAAGTTGCGCATTTCATATCCAGCGCGAAAGTTCATGCTAAGCCGCTTGGTGTGCGTACCGCCCGGACGGGGGAAAAAGATGTGATAGGTTTGGGTGTCCTGATCGTAAACGGCAGAGATCATCGAGGGATTAGGGGTAGTCTTCACGAGCTCCTGATACAATGGCTCGACTTCATCAGACAAAGATGCTTCCGCAATAGTGATGCCGTTTGCTTCGCTACGCATAATTGAGTGCACGCCTCGCCTTGAACAAAACAAAAGGTCAGACCCAGCATTAGAAATAGTGTTGTGAGATATACATCCGATGCGTAGGTTGGCGCGGCTGTCGAGTTGCCATTGCTCAAAGTCTGGGTCGATTATGTAGACGAGCGTTTGGTCCTTGGTGAACACGGCTAAGCGGTTCGCCTCGAAAGTACCAAGACCTGTGATCTGGTCGGCAGTACCGATGAGGTTGGAAATGTCGATAAAGCTGGCGCGCGTAACTTCTTCCGTCGGGGCTTCCTCGGAAAGAAAGATGTCCGGGTTGTCTACGCGGCTGAACTCAATCGTTGTTGGCCTGTCTTTAAAGCCAGCTACGGCTAAGCGTCGTTGGATCGGCACTCCGAAGCTGGGCTTTATAGAAGCTGTAGACGTAGAGAACTCAAAACCGTCGTAGCGATACATGCGCGTATCAGCAGAGAATATGTGCACCTTGCCCTTAAAGTTCGTCATTGTGACGATGGCGTCTTTGGGGAAAGCCCCGTCGATACGGTGTCCTCTATCTGAGGCAAGGTGCGTACTAGCTGCATCCTCTTCCGCGAAGATCACACCCTCACGATTGTAGAAGCGCAGCGACTTTACGGGAAAGCGGTTGGAACCCGTATGTAAAAAGAATTTAGGATCGCGTATTAACTGCCCACGATAATCGACATAACAGTTGTCGAGACGCCAAAAGTTTTGCTCCTTCTGGCGCTCCATAGCAGCAATGTCACGGCTCCTGTCGATACCACGAAATCCGTAGTAAGTCGTAGCCTGACTGTTAATAGCTATAGGAGCGTAGGCTAGTCTCGACATTTATCGGTACGCCTTATTGCTGTATTCAATCGGCTTAACTGAGTAACGCACGTTGCCGTCTTGGCGAGTAAGAAGAATATCGGTCATCAACGCCTGATACAGTTGCAAGAACATGACGGCCTTTTCGGAGCCCTGCTGAATTAAATAGTGAGCGGTTAGCCCGTCTATCATTATCATGTCGGGTATGGCGCGGAACTCAGTCGGGTCGTTGTAGTAGTCAAGGTCGCCGCCGTTCCAGTAAGGATGCTTCCGAACGTCCTCGATAACCCGGTTGGCAAGCTCAATCATCATCATCATAACTTCACCGTCGATGCGGGACGGAGAGAAATTGCCCGCACGCACAAGGGCAGAGCGTACAAGGTCTTCGAGTGGAGAAAACTTTTCCTTACCCGCAACGAATGGTTTTTGTACGCTCGCCTCAGCCATCAGTCATCCTCGCATGGTATAATTCTTCCAGACCAAATATGATGGTGCATCATCGCCAATTGCTTGTATTCGCGAGGGATGCGCCAGTGAACATAAGCGCGTTCTGCGTCCCAACGTCCGGCTACTTTTACATCGTCGTTAATCATAAGATCGAACGCACCATTCTCTACGTCGGCAGACACAAAGAATGCGAACTCATCCGGCGCCTCATTTTTTGGAGCCTTCTTCTTTTTTGCGGTCATGCTGGGCGTAGGCTTCTTGGGCGCTTCGTCTTCCCACGCTTCATTCACGTCTGGCGTAGACGGGTCATCAGCCTTTAGCTGACCTGTAGGTGTGCGTGCTCGTTTGCGTGTCATCGTGAACTCCAAAATCAGTTATGAGCTATTTATGAATGGTTGCAGGGGTTCTGTCGTCCCAAATGAAAAGAGGGCCGCCGAAGCAGCCCCCTTAAACATAGTACGCGTAGCTGATGGAGAATTAAGCTACAGCGTTCCAGTTTTTCACGTAGGTGTGAACTTTGTCTTGCATCATTTCGAGCCCACACTCTGTGAGGTACTCGTGCTTGACCGCATCCTCGTCCGCGCTCTGACGATCACGTAGAAGCGCCGTGTCACGACCTTCCATGTAACGGTACTTGAGATACGGGAAGTCAATAATGACAGCAGCATTTTCCATGCCCGGAACCTGACGGAATTGCGGGTGCAAATGCACCATCAAATCACCAGCGAACGTGGAGTATTGCGTCAAGTTTACGCCGTAGCTTCCCTGCACAGTTTCGGGAGACCAACGGTCCTTACCGAATTTCTGCAAGTGGCCTGCTACTTTAGCACCACAGAACATGATCTTCTGCTTGGAGCCGAAAGCGAAAACGTTTTCGATCAATTGACGATCAAAAGTGTCCTCGTTCATAACACCAGAAGCAGTAGAGCGGTCGATCACGTTGGAAATCTGAGTAGTCAGACCGCCTGTGAAGCGACGTGGTTGAGCCGTAGAGCCATTACTCTCATGCAGCTTTCCAAAGAACATAGCGCGTTCAATGTCTTGCATGTGCATCTTGAGAGCTTTAGTCGCCATCTCATCTTCTTTGTCGCCTGTACGCAGATTAGTCGCACGTAGCGTTTCGGTAACTTTAAAAGCTGTCCGAAAAATCTGTGTATAGTTCGAGGCTACTGACGCGTCGAATGATACGCCTGTAGGAGATGAAGCCCCTTCTTCAAAGGCTGAGCCTGAGATGAAGAGATTAGCGTCGTCAGCAATAGTGTGTGACGTGCCGCCAATGTTACGCTCAACAGTCAGAGCCGTAGCACTACTATCAGCAGTACAGCGCATGACTTCGCCTGTTGTTGCATTGACCAAGATGGTCCCTGCGACAGCAAACAAGTTGTCGTTCCCAGCAGACACAGTGATAGAAGTCGTAGAGGCAGATGATACCGCTCCGTCAACAATCAGTTTGCGCTCTGGCAGTTCGTCACGAAAATTTTTAAATTCCGGATCATCAGTGGCTTCCGAAGAAGTCATTGATAACAGAGCATTCAGCGGTGCATTGCCATTTGGTTCGAGCAGCGAATATAATTCGCGGTAGTTTTTGGGGCGAAAGTCCACGCCAAACGTGCCTGTGCCCCGAAGTCCTTGAATACCAGCCATTGTGCTAGTCCTTTCTGGAAGGGTTACAATTTGTCGAGGGTCATCAAACGTAGCGCCGGAATGTCACGTCGTTGCATCTTTAGTCCCGTTGTACCCGACGCTTCCGAGCCGTAGCGCTGGCCGAGTAACTTAATTATGCACACGGGAAAACTCTACGTCGTCCCGCGTGCATAAATTTCTTAACCGAAGTTATTATTCTTATTCAGAGTAGCCGCCGTCAGCCTTGCAAGAGTTTGATCCCCGGCTGGTTTTGACGCTTGAGATGCGGGTCCGCCCGACTGAGACTTGAGGAAAGCCTCTCTACGTGACGCCATCTGCTGTAGGCGCGCAAACTCTGGCGTATTCTTCTGGTTCTTGAAATCACCGACAACTTTCTGAGCCAGCCCTGCATCCGCGAAATCCTCGATGGTGTAACCGCGTTCGCCCGCGTAGCGCATAAAGTTCTTACCATCCTCGTCTGGAAGACCAGCCGCTTGTTGCGCGCGATCCAAGTTGTTCGAGATCGTTTGCTGGATTACTTGGCCGCGATCATTGGATGCGCCTTGAGCCATCTGCCTGCCTTGCGCCGCACTCTGAGCCGTAGACTTCAAGACGTTATTCATTACGCCCATCTGTTGCTGTAGCTGTTGCTCCATACGCTGAATACGATCCATGCCCTCGCGGTAGCCGGGTGGCAATGAGATGGCGTTGTCATCTTCGTACTTCGCAAACTCAGAGTTCATATCTGGCTGCGTTGCATTGTTGGATGGAACCTCTGGCTTGGCTACGTTCTGTTGCGCTGGGCGCTTGTTGCCCATTGTTGTGTTTTTAGAAAAGGCGCCAACCGCTGCTTCCATTAGCTTAGCGATTTGCTCAGGACTTCCACCAGATGTTTGGATTAACTTTTCAGCAAAGTTATTGATCGGCTTCATCTGAGCGTTCTTGTAGTTCAAGTCCTTATAGCGATCAAACGTAGACGAGATTTGCTGAGGCGTAAGTTGGCGGTCGCCAACCTTGTAGACCATAGGTTCCTCATTCATGCGGTCGCCATCTGTCTGAGGGCCAGCCTTAGCGGACTTCTCCATTGGCGTAGTTGGCGCTTCCTTTGGCTTTGGTGCTGGCGCGGGTGCTGCCTGTTGGGGGGCGGCTTGTTGTGGGGGCTGTGCCCCACCCGATAAAGCGTTAGCGGCCATGCGCTGTAGTTGTTCGTCCATTAGTCTGTCCTTTCAGTCGGGCCTTGGCGCGACGGTGCTTCTTCAAATGAAAGTTCGCCTTCCATCTTGTGTATCAACTTGACGGGCATGTTCAGCATTTGCTCAGCAGCCCAGATTGCCCCTCGATTGAAGTCCACCTCTTGCGAGGACATCTCCTTGGAACGTGCCATCAACAATGCAAGAGAAACGATCTCGTCTTTCATTGTTGAGTTTAAAGTCGCCCACCCTCTACTTTCAGATAATTCGATGAGGTCTTTAATTTGAGATTTGAGGCTCATAGGCTGAGGGGTCTACTTCTTCTTGCCGCCCTTTTTGAGGATCGGCTTACCCGGCATTACAGTTGTGCAAGCCTTCTTCATCAATGGAGACTTCGCCATATCAGTATCCTTTCTTCTTCTTGACGGGCTTACCTGTTTTCACAGCAGCCTTTTTCGCGGCAGCCTTTCCGGCCTTGGTGTACGGAAACTTCTTTTTTCCAACTGTCGGCATTACTTTTTCACCTTCTTTTTGGGAAAGCCCTTTTGCATATTCCTGTAGGCTTTCGGGGAAACGGTTGACTTCGCTTTAGTTCGGCTGGTTCCAGCCTTCTTGCGAGCATTCATGTTCTTGTATAAACTCATTGCGCCCCCCTTG
>JGI20160J14292_10000494_pt1 | contig 35998 bp, 42 predicted proteins | sample COG_10_FD_14292 | JGI IMG/M metagenome (IMG submission 14292) | reverse complement strand
AAAAAAGGTGGTTCAGCCCTTGGCCAAACCACCCTCAAGAACCGCCAGCAAAGGAAGCTCGGTCTTAAGCCGCCGCGTCAACCATGGCGTAAGCCACGGCATATTTGCGTTCAGCGATGTTCTTTTCACCGTCCGAGGTTGCCGTGTCCAAAGCAGCTTTCGCTTCGGTCAGGGCTGCTTGTGCCGCCTCGGTGGTCAGGTCGCTCAGGCGCGTTGCGCTTTCCGCGAGGATGATGCACCGCTCGGCGGTGATCTCAGCGAAGCCACCAGCGACGAAAAAGCCGGTGTTGCCGTCGCTGCCCGTGACCGAGACAACGCCGGGGCGCAGGCTGGTTACGGTTGGGGCGTGGTTTTCCAGCACACCCATATCACCCTCTGCGCCCGGAACAACAACCATGGTTGCTTCGATCTGCGCTTCGGATGCTTCTGGAGTTACCAGTTCAAACTGCATCGTCATGGGTCTTAGGTCCAATCCGCGTGATGCGAAAAACCGGGACCGGTCGAAGGCGCTAAGCCCTCAACCGCTCCCGCGTCTTGCGCGTTAGGCCGCTTCCGCAGCCATCTTTTCAGCCTTGGCAATGGCTTCGTCCATGGTGCCGACCATGTAGAAAGCAGCCTCTGGCAGGTGATCGTACTCACCGTCGAGAATGCCTTTGAAGCCCTTGATCGTGTCGTCCAGTGGAACAAACACACCCGGGGAGCCGGTGAAGACTTCAGCCACGTGGAATGGCTGAGACAGGAAGCGCTCGAGCTTACGCGCGCGGGCTACTGTCATTTTGTCTTCTTCAGACAATTCATCCATACCCAGAATGGCGATGATGTCCTGCAGGTTCTTGTAGCCCTGCAGCGTCTGCTGAACGCCACGCGCTACGGCGTAGTGCTCATCACCGATGATGCGCGGGTCAAGAATACGGGACGTGGAATCCAATGGATCCACCGCTGGGTAAATGCCCTTCTCCGCAATCGAACGGTTCAATACCGTGGTTGCATCGAGGTGAGCAAAGGTCGTCGCAGGTGCCGGGTCGGTCAAGTCATCGGCTGGCACGTACACGGCCTGTACAGAGGTAATGGAACCTTTGTTGGTGGTCGTAATACGCTCCTGCATCGCGCCCATGTCGGTGGACAGCGTTGGCTGGTAACCCACAGCAGACGGGATACGGCCCAGAAGTGCNGACACCTCAGCGCCGGCCTGTGTAAAGCGGAAGATGTTGTCCACGAAGAACAGAACGTCCTGGCCTTCTTCGTCACGGAAGTATTCCGCCTGAGTCAGACCGGTCAGGGCAACACGCGCACGCGCACCTGGAGGCTCGTTCATCTGGCCGTACACCAGACCCACTTTGGAATTGTCGCCTTCGAGGTCGATAACGCCGGATTCGATCATCTCGTGGTAGAGGTCGTTACCTTCACGGGTCCGCTCACCAACACCAGCGAACACGGAGTAACCACCGTGGCCCTTAGCGATGTTGTTGATCAATTCCATGATCAGTACGGTCTTGCCCACGCCAGCGCCGCCAAACAGACCAATCTTACCACCCTTGGAGTAGGGTTCGAGCAGGTCGATGACCTTGATGCCCGTTACCAGAACTTCGGTTTCGGTAGACTGTTCGGTGAACGAAGGTGCCGCGCGGTGGATCGGCCATGAAGCCGAAGCCTCAACCGGACCACGTTCGTCGATTGGGCGACCGATCACGTCCATAATCCGGCCCAGCGTCTTCTTGCCCACAGGCACGGAGATCGCGTCACCGGTATCTGCAACCTCCTGACCACGGGTCAAACCGTCGGTCGTGTCCATTGCGATACAGCGTACGGTGTTCTCACCCAAGTGCTGTGCCACTTCCAAAACCAGTTCCTGGCCATTGAAGGTCGCGGTCAGCGCGTTCAAAATCGACGGCAATTCACCGTCGAAGCTTACGTCTACGACGGCACCCAGTACCTGCGAGACGCGGCCTACACTATTGTCAGCCATTTTTCTTATCCTATCTCAAAAACCACCCAGCCGAAGCCAAGCGTGAGGTTGCAAGGTTTACAGCGCTTCTGCGCCGGATACGATTTCGATCAACTCTTTGGTGATCGAGGCCTGACGCGAGCGGTTGTACAACAGCGTGAGCTTGTCGATCATTTCGCCTGCGTTACGGGTTGCGTTGTCCATAGCGGTCATCCGGGCACCTTGCTCAGAGGCTGCGTTTTCCAGCAGCGCCTTGAACACCTGCACACCCACGTTACGGGGCAGCAGTTCGGCCAAAATGGCTTCTTCAGACGGTTCAAACTCGTAAGCGCTGTCATCGGCATCCGCTGCATCCTGGTCACCCGCTGCACCATCAAGGGCAAAGGGAACAAGCTGCTGACGGCTCACAATCTGCGCGATGGCAGACTGGAACTTTGCGTAGATGAGCGTCGCCGTGTCGAATTGACCGTCGTCGAACATTGCCAGGATGTCTTCCGCGATCGCACCGGCTTTGCTGTAAGACAAAGCTGGCTTGTCGAGGTCTTCAACCCGCTTAACAATCAGATCGCCATATTCGCGGTTCAGGGCTTGCGCCCCTTTCTTGCCAATACAGTAAATCTTCACCTGCTTCCCGGCACTTTGCAGTTCCGAGACCATGCGACGGGCTTCTTTCACCAAGTTGGCGTTGAAACCACCGCACAGACCCCGGTCTGCTGTACCAAGAATGATCATGTGCGTGTCGGACTTACCCGTTCCCGCCATCAATGGCAGGTCAGAGGAAGAACGAGAGGCCAGATCGCCCAGCATCCGTTCCATACGCTCAGCGTAAGGACGGGATGCCTGTGCCTGATCCTGCGCACGCCGGAGCTTCGCCGCTGCCACCATTTTCATGGCGGACGTAATCTTCCGCGTGTTTTTCACGCTTCCAATGCGGTCCCGCAGATCCTTAAGGCTCGCCATGCTTTTCTAATCCTTCTCTTATCGGGGAGCCGAAGCTCCCCCGATGGATTGGTGGGCTTAAGCGAAGGACTTCGTGAAGTCTTCGATGAAGGACTTCAGGTCAGCTTCGTTGTCGAGCTTTCCGGAAGAGGCGATGGCTTCGAGGATGCTGGCACCCTTGTCGTTCAGCGCGCTGAGAAGACCGGTCTCGTAACGGCGCACGTCGCTGACCTTGAGGCCATCGAGGTAACCGTTCACACCCGCGTAAAGAACAGCAACTTGCTCTTCCATACGAAGCGGTGAGTACTGGTCCTGCTTGAGCAGCTCTGTCAGACGCTCGCCACGGGACAGAAGCGCCTGTGTCGATGCATCCAAGTCAGAAGCGAACTGAGCAAAGGCTTCCATCTCACGGTACTGGGCCAGATCGAGCTTAATCGAACCGGATACCTTCTTCATCGCTTTGGTCTGCGCCGCAGAGCCAACACGCGATACGGAAATACCCACGTTCAGAGCCGGGCGAATACCGCGGTAGAACAAGGATGTTTCCAAGAAGATCTGACCGTCGGTGATGGAAATCACGTTCGTCGGAATAAACGCCGAAACGTCGTTCGCCTGAGTCTCAACAACCGGCAGAGCCGTCATGGAACCCGAGCCCGCATCATCAGACATCTTACACGCACGCTCAAGCAAGCGTGAATGCAGGTAGAATACGTCACCTGGGTACGCTTCACGGCCCGGAGGACGACGCAGCAGCAGGGACATCTGACGGTAAGCAACCGCTTGCTTGGAGAGATCATCGTATACGATCAGGGAGTGCATGCCGTTGTCACGGAAGTACTCGCCCATCGCAGCGCCGGTGTAAGGCGCGAGGAACTGCAGCGGAGCCGGGTCGGACGCGGTCGCAGCGACAACGATGGAGTATTCCATTGCGCCGTATTCTTCGAGCGTCTTCACGATCTGAGCCACGGTCGAACGCTTCTGACCTACCGCGACATACACGCAGTAGAGCTTCTTGCCTTCGTCTGTGGATTCGTTCACCGACTTCTGGTTCAGGATGGTGTCGATCGCCACAGCCGTCTTACCGGTCTGGCGGTCACCAATGATCAACTCACGCTGGCCACGGCCAACGGGGATCAGGGAGTCGACAGCCTTAATACCGGTCTGCATGGGCTCATGCACCGACTTACGCGGGATAATGCCCGGGGCTTTAACTTCCACACGACCCATGGTCACGTCGGTCAAAGGGCCCTTGCCATCGATTGGGTTGCCCAGGCCGTCAACAACACGACCCAGCATGCCACGACCAGAAGGAACCTCAACGATCGCGCCTGTCCGCTTTACCGTGTCGCCTTCTTTAATGCCGCGGTCATCGCCGAAGATAACCACACCGACGTTGTCGATTTCCAGGTTCAGGGCCATGCCCTTTACACCGTTTGCGAACTCGACCATTTCGCCCGCTTGGACGTTATCGAGACCGTAGATGCGCGCCACGCCGTCCGATACGGACAGAACCTGACCAACCTCTGCAACATCAGCTTCAGCGCCGAAGTTTGCGATCTGATCTTTCAGGATCGCAGAGATTTCAGAAGCACGAATATCCATCATTCTTCCTTTGGGTTAAGCCATCACCCCAACGCGGGGTGAAGGGGTGATGTTAAGCAGCTGCGCCCGTAACGCTGGATTTCAGCGCCAGAGACAACTTGTTCAGTTTCGTGGACAGGGAGCTGTCGATTTGGACAGAGCCCACACGAATGGTCATGCCGCCAATGATCGACGGATCGATCTGCACGTCGAGCTTGACGCCCTTGCCGTGCTTGGCCTGAAGGTTTTCCAGAAGCCGTGTCTCTTGCTCCGCAGAAAGCGGGGCAGCAACGCGAACCTCAGCGACGATTTCACCGCGTCGGCGGGAAAGCTCATCGTTGAAAGCCTTGATGATCTGGGGAAGCGCAAAGAGGCGGCCATTCTTGGCAACCACTTGTGCGAAGTTCGAAACCAGCGCGGAAACGCCAGCCTTGTCCATAACCGCACCAAAGGCACGGGCACGGTCCTCGGCTTTGACCAGCGGGCTGCGCGCGAGTTGGCCCAACTCAGGGCTCTCGTTGAACAGACCTTTAATGGTCCCGAGGTCGTTTGATACTTGGTCGAGCGCCTTGTGTTCATCTGCGAGGTCAAACAGCGCAGAAGCGTAGCGAGCGGCCAGTTCTTGGTTAACAGAGGCCATGATGTCCTCATCCATCTGTCGAAGGGGTGTTAGCAGCGTCGGTCTAACCGAGCTGGCCTTGTCTCGCAAGCAGGGCTGATGCATACTTGGTCCACTTTTCGGACTAAGTAGAGCAGCCATGAGCGACGTTATCAATCTGCACGATGCAAAAACCCACTTCTCCAAGCTGGTCGATCAGGTTTCTGCGACGGGAAAACCNGTGCTGATCGGCAAGCGCGGCAAGGCGCTGGTGCAACTCGTGCCTCTGCCACAAGACAGCACCGCACCCCGGCCGCTGGGGCTGTTTCGCGCATCGGTGAAGTTGACGTGAGCGATTATCTGCTCGACGGGGCGAGTTTGCTGGCGGCCATGGGTGCGCCGTTTCGCTTGCGGTCGGAGGCGCATGCCGTGCTGACTGATCGCGCCAACACAATCTATGTCTCGGCAGCGACGTTCTTGGATGCTTATGCGTTGGAGCAGGACGAGCGCGCAGACTTTCCGGCCTTGCGCGGACGCTTGCAGTCAGCCGCGACCGAGTTGGGTTTTGTCGCGCTGGACACCACCCCCGCCCACGTAGACCGCGCCGCAACCCTCGCCGCCGCGCTGCCTTGGCCCCGTCGCATCTTGCGAGCCCAAGCCGAAATGCAGCCTGCGACGCTACTGACCTTGGAATAGCCTCTACCCCCAAAGCTTCGCATAATGCTAGTATGATGCCATGACAGTTGCCCCCGAACCCGAAACGCAAACCAATCTGCCAGCGATCCGTCGCTTGCCCGATACGCTGGTCAACCAGATCGCGGCAGGTGAAGTCGTGGATCGGCCAGCGAGCGTGGTGAAAGAGCTGGTGGAGAACGCCATCGACGCCGGGGCGCAGCGGATTTCGCTGACTTTGCGCGAGGGTGGAAAAGCGCTGATTCGGATTGAGGACGACGGCCACGGCATGACCGCCGCAGACATGCGATTGGCGCTGGAACGGCATGCAACCTCAAAGCTGCCTGACAGTGATTTGGTCCGCATCGAAAAGCTCGGGTTTCGGGGTGAGGCCTTGCCGTCGATTGCGTCCGTTGCGCGACTCAGCCTCAGCTCCCGGGCTGCTGGCCAGACCGACGGCTGGCGGATCGCGGTCGAGGGCGGAGACACGGTCTTTGACGGTCCAGCGCCAGGCAACCCCGGCACCATCATTGATGTCACAGACTTGTTCTATGCCGTCCCAGCGCGGCTGAAATTCCTCAAAGGCGAGCAGGCCGAGGCTGGTGCTTGTTTGGACGTGGTTCGGCGACTGGCGCTGGCCCATCCGTCGATCAGNTTTGATGTCCAACACAACGCCCGTCGCTCGCTGGCTTTGCCTGCCTGCGCCGATGCCGCCGACCGAGTGCGCGATGTCATGGGACTGGAATTTGCCGCCAACAGCCGTGAAATTCAAAGCCACCGCGACGGCATGGTTTTGCGCGGCTGGGCCGGTTTGCCGACCTATAACCGCGCCAACAGCGTGCAACAGTATCTGTTCGTCAACGGGCGTCCGGTGCGCGACAAGCAGCTGACCGGCGTCATCCGTGCCGCCTATCGCCCTGTTCTGGCACCCGACCGTCACCCGGTGGTCGTGCTGTGGCTGGACGTGCCAGCAGAGGCGGTCGATGTGAACGTGCATCCAGCGAAATCCGAAGTCCGCTTCCGTCATGCCGCTGAGGTCCGCGCCATGTTGATCGACGGCTTGCGGCGCGGGATCGTAGAAGCGGGCTTCACGGCATCAAGCCATCTCACCGGCGGTGTTGTCGATCGGCTGGCCGCTGGCGTCGAACCGGCGGGCGCAGAATTCGGTCAGNCGCGTCCTGCTTTGCAAGGCGATTACAGCTATCGCGCAAGCCATCCTTCTCCGGCCCAGCAAAACAGCTGGAACGATGCTTTTGCCCCTGGCGCGCGTGTCGCTGAAGCGTCGGCATCCTTTGAGCCTGAAGCCGCATCCGAAGAACGGCGCGCCTTTCCCCTTGGCGCAGCAAAGGCGCAGATGCACGCCAACTATATCATCGCAGAGACGGAAACCGGCCTCGTGATCATTGACCAGCACGCCGCTCATGAACGGCTTGTGCTGGAAAAGATGAAAGCCCAGCGCGAAGAAAAGGGGGTCGAACGCCAGGCGCTGCTGATCCCCGAAGTCGTCCACCTTGATCCCGCCAGCGCTGAACGGCTTGCCGAAGCCGAAGCGGTGCTCAGCGAAGCGGGCTTGGTGATCGAGCCCTTTGGTGATGGGACCGTGGTGGTCCAAGAAACCCCGGCCGCGCTCGGCCAGCCAGACTGTCAAAAGCTGGTCAAGGATTTGGCCGAAGAACTCGCTGGATGGGAGCAGGCTTTTTCGTTGCAAGAACGCCTCGACCGCGTGCTGTCGACCGCTGCCTGTCATGGCTCGGTCCGCTCGGGCCGGCGGCTCAATGGGGAAGAAATGAACCAATTGCTGCGCGATATGGAGAAAACCCCGCTCGCCGGACAATGCAACCATGGCCGTCCAACCTACGTGCAGCTGTCGCTCGACGATCTGGAATCGCTGTTCGAGCGCCGCTAAGCAACAGGCCGGTAAAAGTCGAAGACGGTCTTGCCTGATGGGGTCTGGTGCACGGACTGCCATCGCGCCAAAGTCAGCGCGTCGCCCTTGGTTTTCGGACGCTCCCACACCAGCAGCGTCTCCGCATGAAACAGGGCGGGTTCCGCGATCAGGTCTTGGACCAAATCGAGGCCTTGTTCGTAAGGGGGGTCGGCAATAATCAGGTCAAACGGGCCTTGTAACCCAACCCGGCTTCGCTGCGCGTCACCAGCCTCCGCCGGCATTTTGGCGCGGCGCAGGTTCTCCTTTAGCGTCGAAAAGTGCTGGGGGCTGTTTTCAACAAAACTCACCCAAGCCGCGCCGCGGGACCAAGCCTCGACGCCCATGGCGCCCGTACCAGCAAAACCGTCCAGCACCCGCGCTCCCAGCAAAACGCTCTCGCCTCCAGCCTGACGAAACCGGTTGGTGAGCACGTTGAACAGTGTTTCGCGCGCCCGATCTGTGGTCGGTCGCACGCCTGCGCCATCTGGCACTGCCAGCTTGCGGCCCTTGATGTGCCCGCCGGAGATGCGAACCGCACCGGGGGCCGCGGCGAANGATCGCTTAGCGGTCACGCTGCGGCTTGCGCGTATTGCGGCCCGAAGACGCCGCTCGGCCAACGCCCATGCGTCGCCCATCTTTGGCAGCACGGTTTTTGTCAGCGGCTTTGCGGTAACCGGGCTTCTTGGGCTTTGGCTTGGCTTTGGCCCATGTGGACTTGCGTTCTGTGCCAACGCCAAACAGCTCGAACATCCGCGCGCGGGAGACTTCTTTCATCTCCATTCGTGCCAGCGAACCCAGCGTCAAACCGCCATACGATACGCGGATCAGCCGGTTCACCTGCAGCCCCAAGTGCTGCGCCAGTTTACGAATTTCGCGGTTCTTGCCTTCGGTCAGCGTGAAGCGATACCAGCGGTTCAAGCCGGTTTCCTTGAGCGTCTCCCGCTCGACCGTCACTGACCCGTAGGTGATGTCGTCAATGGTGACACCGTTCTTGAGCGCGGCGAGCTGCTTCTCNGTCACAACACCGTGCGCTCGCACGCGGTAAATGCGGCTCAAACCCGTATCCGGCAATTCCAGCTTGCGCTTGAGCACGGGGCTTGTGGTGAACAGCAGCAGGCCTTCTGAGTTGATGTCCAACCGGCCCACGGCCAGCAGTCGCGGCGCGCCCGGCCCCATCTTGGGCAGCAAGTCATAGACCGTCTTGCGGCCTTCTGGATCGCGGTCGGTCACAACAGCGCCCAAGGGCTTGTAAAAGCGGTAAAGCTGCACGTCCGGCGGCGCGGACAAAGGGTTGCCGTCCACGGCGATGCCTTGCCAGTCGGGGAGACTGGTTGCCGGGTCCGTCACTACTTCGCCATGCACACTCACCCGGCCTTCAAAAATCATGCGCTCCGCATCTCTGCGGGAACACAGGCCCGAATGAGCAATGATCTTCGCAAGCCGATTTAAGCCTGTGGTTGTTTCTTCTTGATCGAGTAATCCCGTCACGAAGTTTAATCCTTCAAATGGACGTCGAAAGGTTCTACAAGAAAACCCGTTTGCGGCGAGCAGCCGCTGCGTCAGTTTATCGACGAGGTCTATTGATCCTTATGGGACAGGTTCTAATCCGAAATCTAGACGATGACGTCATTGAAACCTATCGCCTTCGGGCGAAAAGGAAGCGTCACAGCCTGGAACAGGAACTACGCAGCGTCCTCAGCGAGCACGCCATCCCATCGGGGTCAGACCTCGAAGCCGAAGCGGAGTCTTTGCGCGGTCAGGGGCCAATGGTCAATGACCCTCTGGCGAATGCCATGCTAGATGCCGGCATTTCCGGGGGCAGCCTTGCGCTGCAAAGCGGGGACTAAGATGGCAGGTAAGGACGAACAAACCCGCTTTGTCATCGACGCCTCCGTGGTTGTTCCTTGGTATCTGGAACAAAGCCTGACGCCGATCAGCTTGCTGTTCCTACAGCGCTTGGAACACTGCCAAGCACCGGGGATCATCTCGGCTCACGTTAGCCAGGTGCTGTGGTCTTACTGCCAAGAAGACTTATTGTCTGGTGCCGTTGGTGCTGCTGCATTGCGCCACTTTCGCCGCGCCATGAACCACAAAATCACGCCGTCCGAAGAACTGGCCGACCGCGCGTTGGAGATTTCGCTCGATCTGCGTCTATCGCCGCCACTGTGCTTGTACTTCGCGCTGGCCGAGCGTCAGGAAGCGGACTTGGTCACCGCCTTCCAACCCTTCCACGAAGCCGTGCGGGGCACGGCCTACGCGGGAATGGTCACGGACTTGCGGTCGTTCCTCTAGCGTAGCGCCCCAACCCAGCCCACAACGCCCTTGTTTCTAGTCCGCGTCGGGATCAAACGCCGGGGATCCCGGTGTTTTGCGCAGTTGGATCAGCCCTTTGATCGGCTTGGCCGGGTCCACAACGTCCCCGCGTCGCATGATGTCGATCCGACCCTGACGCGCCAGTCCCTTGGCTTCCGCCCGAACCTGACGCACAAAACCGCGCCACTTTTCGTCGCCCTTGACCTCTTCTGGCCGAGGCGGGCGCAATTCTTGAGCGGCTTCGATGGGGGTAAATGTACCCTCGCCCCGTTCTTCGGCCATCCGAAGAATGACGTGCTTGAGTGATTCTGCCATTAGCTTTCGAACCGTCGGTTACGCTCAGTCGCCAATCGCAGGCGCAGGGCGTTAAGCTTGATGAAGCCTTCGGCGTCGCGATGATCGTACACGCTGTCTTCTTCGAAGGTGACGTAGTCTTGGCGGTACAGGCTGTAAGGACTGGTCCGGCCCACCACCGTTGCATTGCCCTTGTACAAGCGCAAGCGCACGGAACCGCTGACCCACTCCTGCGATTTGTCGATCATGGTTTGCAGCATTTCCCGCTCGGGCGAGAACCAGAAACCATTGTAGATCAGCTCCGCATAGCGCGGCATCAGCTCGTCCTTGAGATGCGCNGCACCCCGGTCGAGGGTGATCGACTCAAGCCCGCGGTGTGCTGCCAGCAGAATCGTTCCGCCCGGCGTCTCGTAAACCCCGCGTGACTTCATGCCGACAAAGCGGTTTTCCACCAGATCCAAACGGCCAATACCGTTGTCGTGGCCATAGGTGTTGAGCGCCGTCAAAATCGCTGCCGGACCCATTTTCTCCCCGTTGATGGAGATCGGATCGCCCTTTTCAAAGCCGATTTCGATGACGGTGTCCTGATCGGGCGCTTCCTGCGGTGACAGAGTGCGCTGGTAAACGAGGTTTGGCGCCTCGTCCGCTGGATCTTCGAGCACTTTGCCTTCGGAAGAGGTGTGCAGCAGGTTGGCATCCACAGAGAACGGTGCCTCGCCGCGCTTGTCCTTGGCGATGGGAATCTGATGCTCTTCAGCGAAGCTCAGCAATTTAGTACGCGACGCGAGGTCCCATTCTCGCCACGGTGCGATCACTTTGATGTCTGGCTCAAGCGCGTAATAGGCCAACTCGAAACGAACTTGATCATTTCCTTTGCCCGTTGCGCCATGAGAAACGGCATCACCACCGACGTTACGCGCAATCTCGATTTGTTTCTTCGAAATCAGCGGGCGTGCAATCGACGTGCCAAGCAAATACACGCCCTCGTAGAGCGCATTGGCGCGGAACATGGGGAAAACGTAGTCACGACAGAACTCGTCTCGCAAGTCTTCGATGAAGATATTTTCGGGCTTAATCCCTAATAATAAAGCCTTTTCTCGCGCTGGCTCCAGCTCTTCCCCCTGACCAAGATCAGCGGTGAACGTTACAACCTCACAGTTGTATGTGACCTGCAACCACTTGAGGATTACAGAGGTGTCCAGACCGCCTGAATAGGCAAGAACGACGCGCTTAACATCTTGGCTCATTGGTCAAATCCCATCGGAGAGACATAATAAAACGGTTATATGCCAGCCGTTCTAAACGGACTCGACAGCTTTGCAACGCCGGGCCTCGCAACACGAGCATTGCAAGACAGTGAGAGCTTCGCCATGTTCCAATTTATGACCGTGATTTCTCAACCTTTGGCGCTGAGCGATCTGCTTGCAGACGTATCGGCGGAACTCCCAGACCACACCCGCCCGGTCTGGCGTTTCCATGATAACTTCAACGCTTTGCTGGATTTCTGGCTGCGTCGGCATGGCAACTTTCGGCTGCTGCTCAGCGACTTGCTGCGCTCGGTGGAAGAGTTTGGTGCCGATGGTCCCGATCAGAGCGAAGAAGACAACCTGATGGAGATGTGGTCGCTGTTCCGTGGACAGCTGGATCAACACCAGCAGGTTGAAGATGGCGTGTACTTCCCGGTTATCACGTCGATGAACCCCGATTTCGCGTCCGCATTCGACATGCTGACCAATGACCACGAAGCGATCGAAGATTGCTTGGACGCGGTCGAGAATGCAGACGATGGCGCCGGAATGATGGAAGCCCTCCACCTGCTCAACGACAAGATTTTGGCGCATCTTGAGGCCGAAGAAGACCTCATCATGCCGCTGGTCCTCGAAACCCCTCCGCCGCTTGAATTCGTTGTTTACGACGAAGACGGCAACGAGGTCGCCAGCGACGACTTCATGGAAGATGAAGACGAGGACGACGAAGGCCTGACTTGGGTGACGAAGAACTAAGGTCTTAGGGCGAAGAAAAACGAGCGCTGGGCTTAGCTTACCAACGTCCCAGCGCCGTATTCTGTGAGCAGCTCCAGCAGCAGCACGTGCTTGACCGTGCCATTTTGGATCACCGCCGCTCCGACGCCGCTGGTCACAGCCGCCGCGCACATTTCCAGCTTCGGTATCATGCCACCCGACACCGTGCCGTCCTTGATCAGGCCAGCAATATCCGGGCGCCGGATTTCGGAGATCAGCGCGCCGCTGAGGTCTTTCACCCCATCCACATCCGTCAGCATGATCAGGCGCTCCGCCTTCAACGCCGCTGCGATCGCCCCGGCGGCTGTATCGGCGTTGATGTTGTAGCCCTGACCGGCTTCGTCCACGCCCACAGGCGCAATAACGGGTATAAGGCCAGCGTCACGGATCGCTTCGATCACGGCGGTGTTCACGTGCTTGGGCTGGCCAACGAAGCCAAGATCCACGCCATCCTCGCGCTGCACCTTTTCAGCCAGCAGCAGACGGCCATCCTTGCCTGACAAACCCACCGCCGTTCCGCCGGCTTTATTCAGCGCGGTCACAACATCCTTGTTGATTTTGCCCGACAGCACCATTTCGACGATTTCCATGGTCGCTGCATCGGTCACGCGCAGGCCGTCCACGGCCTGTGTCGGCACGGCCAAGCGTTCAAGCATTGCCGCGATCTGTGGGCCGCCGCCGTGCACAACAATCGGGCGCATGCCCACCTGTCGCAACAGCGCAATGTCCGCGGCAAAGCTTTCCGTCAGGGCCGGGTCAACCATGGCATGACCACCAAACTTCACGACGATTGTTTTGCCCGTATAGCGGCGCATGAACGGCAGGGCTTCGCGCAGGGTTTCTGCCTTGTCCAGCCAAGCGCGGGCTTGGGTATCACTCATCTCGGTCATGCGAACATATCTCCAAAATCATCACCCAGCCCCAGCAACACCCGCGCCACTGCATCGCGTAAGTCCATCATGCCGCCAATGGGGCCAAGGGGCTTTTCCGCCGACGTGGTCAGGACGCGCGGGAAGGAAGCCGGGTGCTTGAGCGCTTCGGCCGCGACGGCAGCTTTCACTTTGTCCAGCGCGCCCGCTTTGATCTTATCGCCCTTGGTCAAAACCAGCTGATAGGATACCGCAGCGACGTCCAAATCGTCCATCAACTGCCGGTCGTTGTCCTTCAAACCGTGTCGACAGTCGATCAGCACGTAGACGCGCTTGAGGTTCGGGCGGCCTTGCAAGTACTGGTTCGTCGTCGAATTCCACCGTGCAATATCGCGCTTCGAGGCCTTGGCGTAGCCGTAGCCGGGTAGATCCACGATATAGCCCACGCCCGCGAGATCGAAGAAATTCATCTCCTGGGTTCGACCGGGCGTGTTTGAGGTCCGCGCCAAGCCCTTTACCCCCGTCAAAGCGTTGAGCAGGGAAGACTTGCCCACGTTCGACCGCCCGGCAAAGGCGACCTCGGGGCGGTCGGCTTCGGGTAAGAACTGCATCGCCGGCACACCTCGAAAAAAGGTGGCGCGGGTTTTGAACAGATCAGCCGGGTTGGCCAGGCTAAGAGCGGCGGATTTTGACATGGCGTCAGAACGGGGAGGAGCAGCAGCAGCGAAGCCGCTTACGCCCCGCCCTGCTCTTTCTTGGCTTTCTTTGCGGCACGTTCCGCTGCTTTCGCTTCGGCGCGTGCTGTGGCGGCGGCTTGCTGTTCCTGGCTCTTGGTTTTGGTCATGCGACCAATGATGAACTGCTGACCCATGGAAATGATGTTGTTCACTGTCCAGTAAATCACCAAGCCAACCGGGAAGCCGGCAAGGACAAAGGTGAAGATGATCGGCATGAACAGGAAGATGCGCGCCTGCATCGGATCAGACGGCGCAGGCGACATGCGCTGCAGAGCCAGCATGGAAAGGCCATAGACGATCGGCCAGATACCGATGTTCAGGATCGCAACCAACGGAATGATTTCCGGGTTCCAAGGGATCAGGCCAAACAACTCCAGCAAACCTGTGGGGTCTTTCGCCGACAAATCCGAAATCCACCCCGGGAAGGGCGCGTGTCGCGCTTCCAGCGTTACCAGCATCACGCGATAGAGCGATATGAAGACCGGGAACTGGAGCAACATCGGCAAACAGCCCCCCAGCGGGTTCACGCCCTCTTGCTTGTACAGTGTCATCATCGCTTGGCTCAGCGCCTGGCGATCGTCAGCGTGCTTATCCTGCAGCTCCTTCATCTTTGGCTGCAATGTGCGCATCTTGGCCATGGAGCGGTAGGCGCGCAGCTGGAGCGGGAACAGAATGGTTTTGACGATCAACGTCAGCACGATAATCGCAGCACCAAAGGCGTAAGCCCCCATCGAAGGCCGCAGCCAGTCGGTAACCTTTGCCAGCGCAAGGAACAACGGCTTGGTCAGCGGATAAATAAACCAGAAGTTCACACCACGGTCGAACTTGGGAATGCTGAATTCTTTGGCATAGTCGTCGAGCAAGTCGACTTCTTTCGCACCGGCAAACACCATCGTTGAAACTTCAACCGACTGCTGCGGTTGCACGGTAACGGGCGTGTCGTAAATGTACTGAGACGACACGAATTGCCGCTGGCCCAAAGCGCCCTTCTGCAGGCTGTAACCCGCCCGCACCTGATCCGCTTGTTCAGGGACCAGCGCGACCATCCAGTATTTGTCGGTAAAGCCGACCCAGCCGCCCGTAGTAACCACGCCGCCTTGCTCACCCGATGTTGGGTTCAAACGCTCTTCGGGGTTGGTGGTCGGCTTGGCGATCTTGCCGTATTTATGCTCGCGCAGTTTGCGGTCGAGAACGGAGATATAGCCGGTGGTGGTGTAGCGGTCGTCCTGCACTTCGTCGAAGCGGTTGACGGTGCCAATCGGCGCGACCGTCACGGCCTGGGTGCCGGTGTGGTAAAGCTCGTCCGTCAGGCGGAACATATAATCGCCAGCGACCGAGATCGTCCGGCGCACGTTCACGCCTGAATCCGACGTTGCGCTGAGAACCACAGGCGTGTCGAAGGTCAGCGCGTTGCCCGATTCCAGCGTCCAATTCGTTTTCGAACCCACCAGCGCGCCGCCCTGTGTCGTCAGCCAGTCGTGCGCCACGGTGTAACCGCCGCGCGTGTTCTGGGGGTGAAGCAGGTTAACGTTTGGCGAGTCGTCTTCGAGCGTTTCCCGGTAATCGGTCAGCGTCAGATCATCAAAAACCGCGCCTTGCAGATTCAGCGAGCCGGTCAAAACGCCGGTATCAATCTGGATACGAGCGCCCGCATCCAACGCGCTTTCACGCGTGGTGACAGCAGCAACCACCTGTCCATCTGACCCCGTAACGGTCAAGCCGCCGCCCGATCCAGCACCGCCGTCCACGGTTTGCTGTTGCTCCGGCTGGGTCTGCATGGAGGGGAAAAGCTGCGGCAAGAAGGTCTGTACCCCGAACACCAACGCCAGAGAGATGGCGATGGCCAGGAACATGTTGCGCATGTCTTCATTCATAGTGGGGTGCCTTGTGAAGCGGGGTTGTTGTCTGTGTCGGAATGCGGCGCTGCGCCGTGATCGTCGCAGCAAGGGTTCTCAGACCCGGGAACAGGGTCATAGCCATGACTGCCCCAGGGGTGGCAGCGGGCGATACGGCGGGCAGCAAAGACAGCGCCCCGCACCGGGCCGTGGATTTTGAGCGCTTCGAGCGCATATTCGCTGCACGAAGGCTGATACCGACATGCTGGCGGCAACCACGGTGAAATCAACAAGCGATAGCCCCAAACAGGCATCGCGACGAGGCGACTGCCCCAGCTCATCTCCGCCCAGCGGGCTTTGTTCGCGCCGCGGCTCATGTCTGATCCGCCCGTATCGCGCCAAGGTCCGCTGGTGCGGGCTGCCCGGTTAACGTGGCAAGCGCGCGCGAAGCATCTCGGCGCAGCTTCCAGAACGGTGCGTGGACCGTCCCTTTCTTGGCAATCCAGACGTAGTCGTGTCCGTCTTTCGCCCAATCTGGGAGCAACTCAGCAGAAATCGCCCGCAGCCGGCGTTTAGCCCGGTTGCGCGCGATGGCATTTCCCACTTTTTTGCTGGCCGTGAAGCCGACCCTGAATTCAGAGTTGTCGTCTTCACGGTCACGCTGCTGGACTAACATCACCGGACCGACCCACTTTTCAGCGCGGGCGGCGGCGAGGAAGTCCTTGCGGGTCTTCATGCTCGCCTTCATGCGCGATCGCCCAGACAGCTACGATCTGCGCTGATTAAGCAGAAAGCTTGTTGCGACCCTTGGCGCGGCGCGCGCGAAGGATATTGCGGCCACCCACAGTCGCTTTGCGAGAGCGGAAACCATGACGACGCTTCCGGACCAGGTTGGAAGGCTGAAAAGTACGTTTCATCGGCTTTGTCCTTATAATACCACGGCTGAGCCTCAGAGCTTGCCCGGCTGTAAAATCCGGGATTCGAGGCGGCACGCGTTGGAGCCATTCGAGATAAGACAGGGCGTCGCCCTGCTGGCGTCGTCCTTATAGACTGCGGTGAATAGCCTTGCGGGCCTTGTTTGGTCAACGGCTGACCCTCTCCTGCATTGCTGGTGACACAATCCATCACACCGCTGTGCGCTTATTGGATAGGTGGCGTCGATGGGTTGTCGAACAAACCCCAAAGGCTCAAGTTCTTTCCCAAACCCGAGACAAGAGGGAGCGCTTGCCGCGCCATGACTGATCCAAAAAGCCCACCGCCACCGGCTCCACCACCGACTTCCCGCCCGTCATACCGGCGTTTCTTGTTGCCCGGCGTCCTGGCATTGGCGATTCTGGCACTGGCCGTTGGGTGGTTCGCGGGCCTTAAAGATGTGCTGACACTGGAAAATTTGGCTGGCGCGCGAGAGCAAGTGGCCGGATGGATCGTCGCCAACGCCGTGCTTTTGTTTGCGGCATGGGTTCTTCTTTATGCGACCGCAACGGCGACCATGTTTCCCGTTGCATCGTTTCTGACGATTCTTGGCGGCATTTTTGGCGGCTCGGCCTTTGGAGTCCTTTGGGGCACGCTGTACGCTGGCAGCGCGACGTTGATTGGCGCAACACTCGGCGCCTGCATCCTGTTTCTCAGCGTGAAGACTTTGGGTCTGGAACAATTGCGCAAGCGCGTTGCGCCGTTCTTGGATCGGTTTTCACAAGGGATCGAAGCCGATGCCTTTTTCTACCTGCTCAGTCTTCGCTTGGTTCCCTTCTTTCCCTTCTTCGCCGTCAACATTGCGCCCGCCATGTTGAACATTCGGCTGACGACCTACGCCGCGGCAACGCTGCTGGGGATCGGGCCGGCGGTTTACGTTTACACCTCATTGGGCGCGGGCGTGGCTGATTTGGACACGCTGAACTTGGTGACTTGGCGCTTGTGGGGGCCCTTACTGGGCTTGGCCGGACTGTCACTGATGCCCATTATTTTGAAGCGGCTTCGTGCCGACAAAACCGAAAGCTCAGCGCCATGAAAGACATTCAAGCAGATGTCTGCGTGATCGGCGCAGGATCCGGCGGGCTGAGCGTCGCTTCCGGGGCTGCCCAGTTGGGCGCACGAACCGTGCTGGTCGAGGGCGGAGATATGGGTGGGGATTGCCTGAACACGGGCTGCGTGCCGTCCAAGGCCTTGCTCCATGTTGCCAAGACCGCACAAACCGTCCGGCGGGCCGAGCGCTATGGCATCACCACCAGCGCCCCCGAAATCGACTACGCCCGGGCCATGGGACATGTGCGCGATGCCATCACGGCGATTGAACCGCACGACAGTCAGGAGCGGTTCGAAGGCTTGGGCGTGACCGTCATTCGTGCTTTTGGCCAGTTCCTCGACGCCCACACCATCGAAGCAGGCGAGCACCGGATTCGCGCAAAGTTCTTTGTGATCGCCACCGGTTCCCACGCGCTGATCCCGCCGGTTCCGGGCTTGGATCAAACACCGTTCCTGACCAACGAGAGCCTATTCACCAACACCCAAGCCCCCGACCATCTGGCCATCATGGGCGGCGGACCCATCGGCGCAGAAATGGCCCAAGCGCACCGTCGGCTGGGCTGCAACGTCACCCTGATCGAAATGGCGCCATCCATCATGGGCAAGGATGATCCAGATTTGGTAGACGTCGTGCGCCGTCAATTGCTGGCAGAGGGGGTTGATGTTCGCGAGAATACCCGCGCCACGGCGGTCAGCGGTACGGCAGGAGCCATAAAAATTGATCTCAGCACACCAACAGGCGCAGAGACGATCAGCGCGTCACACCTGTTGGTCGCAACCGGCAGGAAGCCCGCGATTGAGCGCCTAAACCTCGATGCAGCGGGCATCGCCCACACCCCGCAAGCGATCACCGTCCGCCCCAACATGCGCACCAGTGTGCGTCACATCTTTGCCATTGGGGACGTCGTTGGCGGGCCGCAATTTACCCACATGGCCGGGCATCATGCGTCAGTGGTGGTCCGCGAAATGCTGTTCCGCTTGCCGACAAAGGCCAATACCACCACCGTGCCTTGGGTCACTTACACCGACCCCGAATTGGCACAAATCGGCATGACCGAGACCGCTGCACGCGACGCTGGACTGGAGCCACGCGTCGAGTTGACCAACGTGGGCAGCAACGACCGCTATATCACTGAGGGCGTCGAAGAAGGCCTCGCCAAATTGGTCTTCGACGCGCGCGGGAAGCTGCTGGGCGCGGGGATCGCAGCCCCCGGCGCTGGTGATTTGATTGCGTCGCTGGGCTTGGTGATTGGCGGTCAGATCAAGCTATCGACACTGGCGAGCCAAATCGTGCCCTACCCCACCCGCGCTGACGTCCCAAAGCGAATGGCCGGCGCTCACCTCGCACCCGCCCTGTTCGCCAAACGCACGCAAAGACTCATCCGCCTGCTGCTCAAGTTGCCTGCTTAGGCTAGACTGTACCCATGACCCAGCACCAGCCCCCCCACGATCCGCCCCACATCCCCGGTCCAGAGCGCCCAAAAGAGCGGCCTTTGACGGGGTTGTCTGCGCGGGCCTTGGTGCTCACGGTCATGTTCGTGCTTCTTGCCGAGGCGGTGCTGTTCATGCCGTCCATGGCCCGTTGGTTGGAACAGGAACTCAATGACCGCCTCTCCGACGGTCACTTGGCGATTCGCACGCTGGAAGTGGTCCCCGATGCCATGCCCACCGGCGCCTTGACCGACGAGTTGCTGGCCCATGTCGATGCAGATCTGGTGGCGTTTCGCGCGCCGGGTGAACCCAAGTTGGCGCTGTTCCGTGATCCGTCTTTGCGCGCAGACAGCAGCATCGATTTGCGGAAAACCAACATCATCCAACTGTCGATCTTTGCCTGGCGCTTGATGCTTGACCATCGCCCCGATGCCATTGTCCGCGTCGTCGGTAACAGCCCCGTAGACCCGATGGCGGAGATTGAACTGCTGCTGGGGCAACGGCGGATCTGTGCGAACCTGCGATCCTACGCTCGACGCATTGCCTTGCTGTCGCTGTTTATAGGCTTGGTGACGGGGTTTCTGCTGTATCTGACGTTGCGCTGGCTGATCGTTCGGCCCGTGGTCCGGTTGACCCAAGCGGTGCAGGACTTTGCCGAGCACCCGGAAGTCGCCCACGTGCCCTTGGCTGGAACCAAGCGGCTCGATGAAATCGGCACGGCCTTCCGCCAACTCGATGCCATGCAAAGGACGGTGCGCGCTGCGCTGACCCAAAACCGGCGTCTGGCCTCACTGGGAACAGGTGTTGCGAAGATTTCTCATGATTTACGGAATTTGCTGACAACATCCTTGCTGATCACCGAGCGGATGCAGACCTCCAAAGACGAGCGCATCGTCAAAGCAGCCCCTCGCTTGGCGGAATCCATCGAACGCGCTGCGACCCTGACCCACACCATCGTTCAGCACGCCCGCGAAGGGTTGCCACCCCTGACGGTCGAGCCGGTCGTGCTCAAGCCGTTTTTTGGCGGGGTGATCGACCGCGTGCGGCAGCGTTGGGGGCCAGAAGGCAAAACCGTCTCTCTGATCGAAGACTACCAGGCCAAAACCGCCAACCTTGACCCGTTGCAGGTTGAGCGCGTGCTCCACAACCTGCTCGATAACGCATTTGAAGCCGGGGCTTCCAAAGTGGACTTGCAAGCCAACGCCAGCGATCAAGGTCTGACAATCATCATCAGCGACAATGGTGCAGGCATCCCTGATGCGGCCGTGGCGCACTTGTTTGATGCCTTCAAGGGCTCAACCAAGCGCGGCGGCACGGGCCTGGGTCTGCACAACGCCGCAGAAATCATCCACGCGCACAAAGGCAGCATCGCGTTGAAAGCAACCGGTCAAGACGGCGGCATGCCGACGACCTTCCGGATCGACCTGCCGCAATAAAGACAAAGAAAACGGTGGGGGGGTTTAGCGCTGCTTAACCAGGGGCTGGTTGGCATGTGGTGCCAGATCCCACGGGAAGTAAATCCACGTGTCTTGGCTCACTTCCGTGACAAAGCTATCCACCAGCGGGCGGCCTTCGGGCTTGGCGTAAACAGTGGCGAAGTGGGCCGCTGGCAGCAAGTCACGGATGGCTCGCGCTGTCTTCCCGGTGTCAACCAAATCGTCGATGATCAACCACCCCTCGCCGTCGCCGACATCTTGGGTCGGCTTCAGGATTTGAAGCTTGCCCTGCGCTTTTTCGTCGTAGGACGCGACCGAGATCGTATCGATCACACGAATTTCCAGCTCGCGCGCAATAATGGCCGCGGGCACCATGCCGCCTCGTGTGATACCGATAATGCCTTTGAACGGGGAGGCGTTGTGCAGGTCGAGCAATCGCCANGCAAGCACCCGGGTATCCCGATGCATTTCATCCCAAGAAACGTAAAATCCGCGATCCAACATGGCCTATCTCCCGATGCGTTTTGGCCTGCGCACTATGCGATTATTCAGGCAGGCCTTCCAAGCGAAAGAATCGACTGTCCTCTATGTCGGAACGTCACGTCAGTGCTAAGTTGATCCCTCTTGAGCAGGAGTATTTCAGTGAAGCCTTGGCTTGTTGCCCTTTTGACCGTTCTCGCTGTGGCTGGCACCGCANCAAAGGCACTGTCTCAAACCGACAGGGACGGCTCTGGTTGCGGGTCGCTTTCAGCCGGTGAATGCCGGGTCGCAGGGCTTCGGGCGCAATTTGGGCTGGGTCAGCCCCAAGATTTGGCCGGCGCCCTGCTGCTGTTCGAAGACGCCTGCGAACGGGGTGACACCTTTGCCTGTACCGAAGCGGGCGTAGCCCATGCCACCGGATACGGCACCCAAATCAAGCCAGAGCGGGCTCAGGCGTTCTATAGGCGAGGGTGCAAGCCAAGCCAGCATGCCCTTTGCCGCGACCACGGGCTCAGTTACCTCGACCCAAACAGCCCCGTAACGCACGTCCCAAAGGCCATGAGCATTCTCACGGAAGCATGCTGGGTGGGCAGTGTTGAGGGGTGCCGCGAACTGGCTGAGGCGAATGCCGGCGCAAACAATGGCAAGGAACCGCTGTTCGGCCAGATTGATGCCATCCGCTTCTATAAAGAAGCCTGCCGTCTGGGTTCGCAGGACGCTTGCCGGGCCGGGGCCGACATGATCGACGGAACCCCGGCTTTGAGCCTGTTCAGGCACGTGCGCGAAGACATGCTCGCGCTGGCCTGCGACGACCCCGGCAGCAGCGATCCTGCCGCGTGCTAGGCGTCTGTGCCCAAGACTTCCAGCTGCTGAACGCCGGTTATCTGCCACCGCCCCTGTAACTTGCCAAGGTAATAGACAGCCCGGATCTGCTGGCCCTCGCCATCTTCTACCAAAACAACTTGCGCGGCGGTGTCGCCTTGGATGCGCGAATCCTCAAAGCTCCAGCTTTGATTATCGTAAATCACGCGATAGCCACGCTTCACCATCGCCATGAAGTTACGGGCCTCACCAAAGGCGCCCTTGATGCTTGGTGCGGCGTGAAAGAATGCGCCGGCACCGTCGCTGCTCTGAAAAGCCAGCAATTGAGACTCGATGACCGCCTGAACCTCCTGCAAAACAAGGTTTTCGGGGGCCAAGTCTTCCTTTTCGCTGCCCGCTGCCCAAGCGATCCCGCCCCAAAGCATGACCACGGCGGCCAACAGCCAGCTCTTTGAAAGTTTAAGCGTTTTCATCATCCTTCACTCCTTTGCATGGCTGGATCGAATAAAGCGGCTCTCGTGCCCCTTGCTCTCTCGCTCCTGTTTGAATAGGTTCCGCCAATCGACGCGGACCCATAGCTCAGCTGGATAGAGTGCCTGACTACGAATCAGGAGGTCGGGAGTTCGAATCTTCCTGGGTCCGCCATCGTCGAAACTTTCCAGAACAGTTACTGAGCTCCAAACGCCCCGTCCTAAGACGTGGCCCAAGTCATGGTCCGAATTATGGCCCGAATCATGGACTGTGTCTCCGCACGCCTGAGCGCCGTAGACAGACCGCAGACGCGAATTTGGGCACATTCAGTAGCGCAGCCGCTGTTCTGAATAGAATTTTGTCCGATTGCCTGAGCAATCAAGGCCACCCTCCACAGCAACCTGTCACCCGACCCAGCGAACGTCCGTCGAAATCGGTCTGCAGCGCTTAAATCGCCGCTCGATCATCGATGCTGTCGCGGCACCGCATTACACCTAAAAAGTGGTCACAATATTTGCGGTTTTAGAGTCACACGTCACTCAATCAGAATAGCCCCTCACTTGCGTCATCCCGATGGAAACGCTGCCAAGCGCATTGATGCGCGAAACAGCCGTTTGATTTCGTTCAAAAAACCATCACTGGGGACCAAGAACTTACGCCGATCTTATCTGTAATCTGTTGGTGTCGATTCTGGTCGATCCTCCTTAAATCAGGGTTTAACCGATGAATGCCCCCGTTGTTCCGCAAAACCGGCCAATGACGAAGCCGACCCGGCACGCACCGCTCAAAGGCGCAGCCGCCGTCCTCGGTCTGTCGGCTGGGGCCATTGGCTGGTCAAGCTTGGCGCAAGCAACCGGTGAAAACGCCGGGCGACAGACCGTTATGATGCCCGATGCCTATCGCTTTGACGAAGATGGCCGTGTCCTGCTCTCCCTGACAACAGGCGAACAGGTGGTGCTGCTGGACGGTCAATACGTGATCCTCGAAGGCGGTCTTTTGCTCATTGTTGATGAGTTGACGCAGGCTGCCATGAGCCAACTGCCCGTGATGGGCGCTCTGAGAACCGACCTTGTCGTAGAAGATCAGATCGTCCGCTCTCCGGATGGAACGGTTATCAAAGCCTCAAATGCAAGTCCTCTGTGGTCTGGCGAGGGCGAAGCACCCCGCTTGTTTGAGCACGTCGATATTCAACGCTACGAACTGGCTCAAGAAACCCTCGGTGAAGAAGAAGAAGAAGCTCTCCTGATCTTGAACGGGGGGACAATAGCCGGCAGCTTGCTCGCCACAATGGCTTTGGCGTCCCGGCCAGAAGAAGAAGACGAAGAAGAAGAAGCAGACCAAGAGCCAGAGCCACCAGCTTTGCCGAATGACGCTCCCTTCTGGGTCAATGCTTTCGATGGGCTCGACTACGCAGAGCCATACACACTCAGCACTGCTGGTGGCATTTATGGCATCGCTGATCCGGACGGCATCGTGGACCTCATTTGGACTGGCGCTGGCCTACCACAAATGCCGTTCCCGGCTGCGGAAAGAGATACGATCACCATCACTGTGGTGGATATTCAGACCAATGATCTCGGAAATGATGACCCCAGCCCTCCTTTAAGTGACTACGTGAATGTTATGGCCGGTTTGTACGATCCTCCAGCTTTTGGCATGACGACCGGCATCCTGAAAGTAATCATCCAGCCCGATTTTGGCGGCTTGCCTGTCGGTTTGAGTACAGCTTCTATAGGGGATACTTGGACCGTAACATTGATGATCGAAGATCAACTTGGCGGGTCAGATACGCTCGTCACGGAATGGAGTATGTAGGGTTAGCCTCTGTTTTTGTGACTGAAACCCTCAGACGCCTTAAATTTTTCCTGCCCCTTTTTAAAGGGGCCAGAAACCTCGTTTTTTGATCAGGAACGATGGTGGGCCGAACGGGCTTATAACTTGGTAAAATTGATGGTGACCATGCCGATGGCGATGGGGCCGACTTTGACATCGGCTTGGTTCAGAAGCGTTCGCTCATCCCGCAAGAACAGCACATCGTCAAAAGTCACACGTTGGGTCCGATTGCCCAAATCCAGATCAACGTCATAGGTCCAGGTCAGCGTTGAACCATCGACGCGGCCCAGCGCTTCGCCAATGACATCATCTGCCCGTCCGACATAGGTGCTCGGACCGGTTTTGGTAATGCGCCATACCCTTCGCTGCTTGCGGCCATCGGCATAGGTAAAGTCTTCGTCCAGTGTCAGAACGCGCCCATCCCACGTCCCCTCCACGTCAACGACAAAGCTGTCGCCGACATTGCCAAAAAAGTCGATGAACACGCCATCTGCGCGGGTTTTACCGGTGAAGTAATCCTCCAAAACCAGCGGCACACCCGGCCCCCGAAACACCGGCGGCAGCGCCCGTCCGCAGGATGCAAGCACCAGAGTCAACAGGCCAAGAACAGGAAGCGCTAGCAAGCGACAGAGACGGGAAAGGGGCATGGACGGCTTTCAGGTTCTCAAAGGGTGTCTGCTTGGAACCTAGCGCGTCGTGGCAGGATTCAAGGCTTGCGCGGCTCAGAACCCGCTTCGAGCATCAAGAGCCACGCTTGAAGCTGCGCCTCGGACAGGGAACCAATGCGATCAGCCAGAACATGCGCAAATCGCGTATGGGTCGCTGACAGGCCACGGGTGGAGATTTTCACCACCGGGTGAGATGCCTGCGCCAAGTCGGTCAGCGCGTCCGCTTCATCCCAAATAATGCCAAAGGTCTGACAGACCGCATGGAGCAAACGGCGCGAAGGCTTGCCCCGCTGGCCATTTTCCAAGGCGCTCAAATAGGCTGCTGAAACACCGAGCTTTTCCGCCATCTTCTTTTGCGTCCAACTGCGCGATTCCCGCAGCTCAACCAGTTTTTCACCGAAGGGCGTCATGACTTGTCTCGCACCTTTTTGATGTAAACATAGAACGCACCCTGCCCCCCATGGCGGGGCTGGGCGAAGTCGAAAGCCACAATTTTTGCTCGCAGAGGGTCGCTGTTCATCCATCGCGGCAGTTCACTGCGCAGAACACCGTCACCGCCGTGGCTGTAGCCCTTTCCGGTGATGATCAGGACGGTTCGGCGGCCCATAGACTGGCTGGCCTCGATAAACCGACGGACCGCGCTCTGGGCTTGATCACGCGTCATCCCGTGCAGGTCCAGCGTGCCTTCAATATCCAGCTTGCCTTTGCGCAGTTTATCGCCCCGTCGCCGGTCCAAACCCTGCAGCTGACCGGCCTTGAGTTCACTGCGCGATGAATCGTAATTCACCGGCGGGCGTCGACCTTTGAGCAACGCATCGGGCGCCACGGTATAGCGGGTTTTGGCCGTCAGTTTTGGCGCATCAGGCTTTGGCGTGGCTTCGCGCTGTGGCGTGGGGGGCAGTTTTTCGGCGGCGTTGATGATGCCGCGAAAGGTTTTGGTGGTGGAAAGCCGCATGGGGCTGACCGTTTCTTTGATCGCCTGCCAAACCGCGCGGTCGTCGTCTGTTGCCACAGGAACCGCGCGCCTGCGGGCCTTGGGTGCGGCGCTGTTGGAGCCTGTTTTCTTCTTCGACGCCACGGAACTAGCGGGATCTAGGCTGCAGCGGGCTGAGGTTGGTTGCGCCGTCGCCCCCCTCGCCGCTTGGGTTTTGGTGGCAATCGCCGCACGGCCGCGCCGTTATCGGTGGCCCATGACAGCAGTTCCTCAGGGTCCACCGCTGGCGCATTGAGGGAGGGATCAACCGCCATAAAACCGCCCTGCCACAGCAGACCAACCAGCGCGTCTTCATCGCCTTCGCAGCCGGGCATAATGATCAGCGCGTCAAACCGCTGTTCCACCATATCTTCGATGAACTGAGCGGGGGTTTCGTTGATGACACCCAAGCGTAAATCGGTCTGAACAAAGCGCTTGCACGCCTGTGCGCCGTCTTCGGTCGCATCGACAATAACCAGGCGCGCAGCGGGTGGCAAAGCCGGAAGCAAACGCTCCACCGCAGGGGCGAGTTGGTTGCCAACAATCGCTGCCACGCCCTCCCCAATACCGGAAAGTGCCAGCGGCGCGAGCGTGTTGAGAAAGTCTGTCGTACTGTGCTGTCCCAAGGCTTCTTATTCCTGCCTAAAAGAGTGGCGAGTGGGGCGCGCAATCGGTTGATTCACGCGCCCGTCCTCAAACATAGACGGCAGTTAGCGCGTGGGTAGTGTTGCTGCAATAGAGTTTGGTAGCAGCATCGTATAAACCCCCGGCGATTTCATGCGACCCGCCATCGCAAGCGCCCCTTCGCCGGATCCCCAGAAGAAATCACCACGCACCCGTCCATTGATCGCCGAGCCGGTATCTTGCGCCACCATCATGCGCTTGATGGTCCGTGTCGAGCCATTGGGTGCCGTGGCATGGGTTTCCAGCCACAGCGGCACGTGAAGCGGCATGAAGTCCAGATCGACAGCCATAGAGCGCTCACCGGTCAACTTGATGCCCTGAGCGCCAATGGCCCCATCGCGGAGATTTTCGGTAAAGAAGATAAAACGTGGGTTGGCGTTCATCACATCCATTGCCTGCCGCGGATGGTCTTTGAGCCAGCGGGTGTAGGACTGGATCGACGCGCCATAGACTGATTTGTCGAAACCGCGGCTTTCCAGCGCTTCGCGCAAACTGATAAAGGGATGACCGTTGTTCGCCGCATAGCCGACGCGGATGGTGCTGCCATCATCGAGTTTCACGACGCCAGAGCCTTGGATCTGCAGCATGAACACATCGACTGGGTTGTCGATGTACAGCAACTCCAGCCCTCGATTCGCCAACGCGCCTTGTTCGATTTCGGCGCGGGTAAAGTACGCCTCGTTGCTCGCCAACTCTGGCGGACGGGTATAAAGCGGCCAATTAAACCCGCGAGATTTGGTGCGGGAACCTTTGATCTCCGCTTCATAGTATCCGGTAAAAGTGCCTTCTCCGCGCACCTCAAAGGCCTTGAAGTTGTTTTCAAAGAAGCGCTTCGCCCGGTTGTGGTCATCAACGCCCAACGAAGCCGCCTGTGCGCAAACATTCCGCCAGTCGGCAACTTTTCCGCCCAGCGGCGACGGCGAAGCCTGCTCATTCGCGTCCCGCTGACCCAGCACAACGCAGGACTCCAAGAACGCCTCCAGCGCATCGCCGTGACGCTCTGTCGTCCACCCAGGCAGGCTTTGTGCTTGCACCGGTGACAGGGTTAAGCCTGCGACCTCAACGTCAGACCCGGTCCGCACCACCGTCCGTGCGGAAACCAGATTGGCCGACGTTCGGCTGGTGGAAAAACCAGCGCTGGGGGTTCGCGCAGCGGTTTGGATGCTGTTGATGGACAGCCCCCGGTCGCGAAAGGTCGATCCCGCATTGGCGGATACAGATTCTGTGGCTTGGCAGCTCAAAAGAACAGGGGCGCCCATCACAAACAGGGCTGCGGTCAACGTGCGCCGAAACATAAGGCGGTCTCACTTCAAAATGTCTCAAGACCCCTCAAAATCGGAGCCTAGTCTGAAAATCGATATCGAAATGCCAGCGATACCAACTAAAGTCTAATAAAAAGAGCGTATTAAGCGCGCTTCTTGAGGCTGATTCTCTAAAAACGAGAGTCTGCGCACCAGTTAAGGCGCATAACACAATCTTTGACGCATAAAACACGTTTCGACCGCCAAAATCCAGTCAATTTCTCTGAGCCGAACCAACCACGTTCCTTCGCTGCAGCCCTCTTGTCACATACGAAAAAGGGCGAAGCGCCTAAGCGCGTTCGCCCTCATGTCAGAATGACTTGCTGGTGCGTGGGGTTAGGCCTGGGTCGCGATCAGCGTCCAAATGGGGTCAGAAGAGCCCAACTTCCGAGAGAAGTTCCAGTGATCGACGACGGTAGAGGTCTGGTTGGGGTCGCCGGATGTAATCGCGCCTTCCTTGTCGCGAACGACTTGGATCTGCTCAGAACGCACCGTCAGTGTCACAAAGGCTGTGTTGCCACTGATCTCCGCCGCAAAGTATTGCGTCTCTGGCGCTTTGAGCAACGTAAGCTCCAAATTCTGGCCGTTCGTATCCCGATCATCAATCGCCTGGGCGAAGCCAGCATAAACGTCTTTTGAAACGAACGACGACAGCGTGTCTTTGTCACCAGACGCGAAGGCGCCCAAAATCATTTCAAAGGCATTACCAGCGTCGCGCAAGAAATCGCCCGGGTTGAACAGTTTGTCTTTCTCGCTGATCTGCGAAAGCACGCCTTCGATTTTTGTAAAATCTGACGCTGGGTCAACGTCCTCAGCGCTCAGCGAAAATGGCTCTTGCGCCGCAGGTGTTTCGTCAGCCAAAGGTGCGTCCGGATCGGAACGGCCGGTGTCTCGGTCAAACTGCGGAATAAAGCCCTGATCCTGACCAAGTACCGAGCTCAGCCGCCAAAGGACGAACACCACGGCAACGGCAAGAATAACAAGAGTGATGGTCACAGTCAGTCTCCTAGGTCCGGGGCTTGGTTTTTTTCGCCTCTAATCCTTTCAACGACCAGAAGCATGCCCCACTTGTATCGGATACAGTTAGGGGCGAAAGCCGGTTGGGGCAACGGACAAGAGTGCGCCTGAGGGTTTCGAAAGGCGAAAGGAAGGCTTTTATGACGCGGTTGTTACTGCTGGCATTTATTTTGACACCCATCATCGAGATCGCGGGCTTCATCACGGTCGGTGGCTGGATTGGTCTATGGCCAACGCTGCTGGTGGTGCTTTTAACCGCTGTAGCGGGCACCATTTTGGTNCGCCAGCAATCGACGCAGGTGATCGCGCGGATCAACAGCCAGCTCAGTGTCGGTGAGATTCCAGGCCGGGCTATGTTCGATGGACTATGCTTATTTGCCGCAGCATTATTGCTGCTCACGCCGGGCTTTTTCACTGATTTTATCGGAATCGGCCTACTGCTGCCGCCTGTGCGATCCTTACTCGCGCCGCGTCTGCTNAATTGGGCGCAGAGCAGGGGCAGTGTTTCCTTTGGGGGCATGGGCGCCGCTGGCGGCGGTGGCTTTGCCGGCTATGGCTTCAGCTCAGACGACCCCGGCTTCTCAGCCCAAGGCCCGAGCGTCATCGAGGGCGAGGCAGAGGTCATTGATCCCGACGACGATCCCAGCTCCGGCAAGCCGCATAACGGAGCCTAGTCCTCCGTCGCGCTGCGTGGTAACAGGCGTCCAACACGTAAAATTTAAGGAAATCGAGACCTCGCATGGCCGAAAACGAAACCGCTCAAGCTCAAGCCGCTGGCGCCAACACGCAACAGGGCTTGGCGTTTCTGCACCAGTACCTGAAAGATTTGAGCTTTGAGAACCCGAACGCTGCTTCCGGCCTCATGGCTCAGGGCAAGCAGCCGAAAATCGATATTGATGTAAACGTCAACAACCGCGATCTCGGCGATCGGCGTTTTGAAGTCGAACTTCATACGTCCGTCAAAGCCACCGTTGATGGTCAAACGGGGTTCATTGTTGAGTGTGTTTACGCGGGCTTGGTCCAGATCGGCAACGACGTGCCGGATGAAGCCATTGAGAAGCTGCTGGTGGTTGAGGTTTCCCGTTACCTGTTCCCGTTTGCGCGTGAGATTGTTTCTGACGCCACGGTAAAGGGTGGCTACCCGCCGCTGCTGCTCAATCCGTTCAATTTCCTGACCTTGCTGGCCAACCGCAAAGATCGGGGTGAAGCCGAGGCTTAATCGCCGGTCGAGGTCACACCGTATTTTGACCAAATCGGATCGCTGACGTCGGACAAAAACTGGCGATGGCGGTCCGATTCTTTTTGTGCCACGGGAAAAGTGCGCGCTGGAAATGGGCCTTTGGTTTCTTCTACAAGCTGTCCGTCGCCCGCTGGGCCAGCAGATTTACTGCTGGACCGGGATGAGGGGGCCATGGCGTCCAGACCAAAGCCCGGCTGACGCCCGCCTTTGAGTTCGAGATACACCTCCGCCAACAACTCGCTATCGAGTAAAGCGCCGTGCAGCGTGCGGCTGGCATTGTCGATGCCAAACCGGCGACAAAGCGCGTCCAAACTGGCCGGAGATCCGGGAAACGCCCGACGCGCCATAGCAAGCGTATCGATGGCGCGGCTCATGGGCAGTGTCGGGCGGCCAATGGTTTTCAGCTCGGCGTTGATGAATTTCATGTCAAACGAGGCGTTGTGGATCACCAGTGGCGCGTCGCCGATAAAGTCGATAAACGCGTCGGCCTGTGCCGAAAAAACCGGATGGCCTGAGAGAAATTCTGCTGACAGTCCATGCACTTCATACGCGCCCGCTGGCATATCGCGCTGCGGGTTGATGTAGACGTGAAATGTCTTTCCTGTCGGAAGCAAGCCATCGAGCTCGACACAGCCAATTTCAACGATCCGATGGCCTTCGCTGGGCTCAAAGCCCGTTGTTTCGGTATCGAGCACAATCTCGCGGGTCATTCGCTTTTTCCTGACAGCATTTTGGGGGCGCGGTGAATGGCGCCTTTGAACAGCGTGTTGCGGCGGTGGCGCGGCGGCCAGGTTTTTGCCTGCACCGGGATGCGATCCGCCTGCACCAGCGCAGCCCAGGTTACCGACCGGCCCAAACCTGTTGCAATCACCACGTCGGCGCGCCGGCGTTTGTCCCGGTCTGGCACTTGGCGCGCCAGAATGCCGGCAAGTTTCTCTGCCGTCATGCCGGGTCTCGCCAGTGCGCGGCGGGCTTGCAGGGCTGCGGGCGCGGACACCACCCAAATGGCATCACAGCGCCCCTCACCCCGACCTTCAAGCAGCAATGGAATGTCCAACAGCACTTTGCGACGGCGTTGGCGCTGCCAAAGCGCCAATAAACGCCGATTCTCGTGATAGACCAACGGATGCAAAACCGCTTCGAGCTTGCGTAGTACCGATCGATCTTTGAACGCCAAATCGCCAAGCGCTTTGCGGTCCATGCCGCGTTCAAACGACACGGCGTCTGGGGCGAATGCTGCGATGGCAGGCAGGGCTTTGCCCCGTGGCCCCGTGAGAGCATGAACCACAGCATCGGCGTCAAAGTGCGCGTAGCCCATGCGCGCGAGCATGCGGGCGGCCGTAGATTTGCCCATGGCGATGGAACCGGTCAGGCCGATGACTTTCATGGCCTCACACCAAACCCATGCGGCGTTCGACTTTGTGCCGCAAGCCCGCATCAACAACCACGCGTCCGCCAAAAAACGCCTGAAATGCCGGACGCGCCTGATGCAAAAGCATGCCCAGGCCATCAACCGTCCGGCACCCGCGAACTTCTGCTGATTGAAGCAGTGCTGTTTGCAAGGGGTTGTAGACGATGTCGTTGACCACAGTTTGGCTCGTCTGGGCGGCCAAAGTGCAGGTGATGGGGTTCTCTCCCTTCATACCGCGGGAGCTTGTGTTGATGATCAGGGGCAGCATTTGCTGGTCCATAAGACTTTCAGCATCGTCCCACGAAAGCGGCTCAATCCGCGCTGAAACCGCCAATTCATCAGCGAGCGCTTGCGCTCTGCTCAAGGTTCTATTGGCGAGCACAATATCCTGAACGCCTGCATCCTGCAGCGCCACCAATACAGCCCGCGCCGCCCCGCCAGCGCCAAGCACCAACGCCCGCTTGGGCGTTTGCCCGTTTAAGCTGGGGGCCAAGTTTTCCCAAAACCCATAAGCATCGGTGTTGCGGGCTTGGATTTTGCCTTGGGTGAAAACCAGCGTATTCGATGCCCCAATCCGCCGGGCGGTTTCGTCCGTGGTATCTGCCAGTGCCAACGCCGCTTCCTTATGAGGAACGGTGACGTTAACACCCTGAAAGCCGCGCTCTACCAGAGCCCGAATCTCATCGGCAAATGCATCGGGGTGCAAATCAAGCGCCTCATAAGTGCCGGCGATCCCAGTACTTTCGAGCCAATGGCCGTGAATCGTGGGCGATTGAGAATGGGCAATCGGGTGACCAACAACAGCAGCTTTCAAGGGAGCACCTCTCATGATTTAGGCCAGCAACGCTTGGCGTTCACGCAAATGCGCGAGCAATCCAGTCAAATCCATGCCCAAAATGGTGAAAAAATCACCTTCAACCGCGTCAAACAACTGCGCACCCAGCCCTTCGAGTTGGTAACCGCCAACAGACCACAGCACTTCGTCGCCCAAGGTATCCAAGTAGGCTCGGATGTATGCGTCGCTGAGGTCGCGCATGGTTAAATCCGCGCTGCGGGTCGAAGACCATTGCACTGCACCATCAACACACACAGCGGTGGCTGTAACCAGCTGGTGAGACTTACCGCTGAGAATCGACAAATTTTTGTGCGCCAAGCCACGATTGTCAGGCTTGTCAAACCATAGCTCTGCGCCGCTTGGCTCNTTGAGCACCAGCATCTGGTCAGCCCCAACGGTNATTTGGCCAGGATGCATCTGCGAAACCGAAACTGCCTTAGCCGCGGCAAGCTCTTGAGCGACGTCAGCCGCTGAACGGCCATTTGCTTCACCGTCGGCCTTTACCGGCGCTTCGTCTACGTCTGAGGGCGCAACAACGATTGGCAACCCCGCATCCATAAGCATCGCCATCCGCGTTTGCGATGCGGATGCCAACAACAGGGGTTGCTCATCCAGCCATCCCAATTGAGGGGGCATCGGGAAATCGTCAAAATCATCCATCACGCAGTTTGATCCTTTTATCAGTGACGCCAAACCCCAACCGAGTCGCGGCTTAAAGGCTAAAGTTATTCTCCAACCCCTGTGTGTAACCCAATGGCTTGGTTGGGGATGGGGTTGAGTGCTTTTCTTATACTGAGGACAACTCTTCGTTCACAGTAAGGTTTTCAACCGTGGAAAAGGATAGTTTCTGACACATGAAGACTGAGGATGCATGGTCTCAAACTCACTCAAAATTTCGATAAATGTGGTGGAGTTTGCTTTGAAATATATGGCGATTCCGAGCGACGGTCGCGCAATGTGGCGCACATGGAAAGCAGGCTCAAATTTGGGGGTAAGTCGAGGATATCTTTTGATCCACAGATTCTGACCCTGCCAACAACAACAACTACCATTTTTAAAAACTTTGTTTTGTTAGTTGGGGTTCTTTAAGCCATCACTGGTCTTGTGTTCAAACACCCCGTTCGATCGAGATTGATAAGGGCGTTGCGTTTGCTGGCAAACAGACTTGAGCGCCAACGGCTTGCCTTTTCCATCCTTACCCCGCAAATCAGTGGCCATGACACTCACGTATTCGGGCGACAAGCCTCTTCTCGCCGCTTTGCACGGTCAATCTCAATGGCCCCGGCCCGCATGGTTCATGCGTCAAGCTGGACGATATTTGCCGGAATACCGTGTGCTGCGGGCTGAGGCGGGCGGCTTTTTGGATTTGTGCGACAATCCGGACTTTGCCACCGAAGTGACCTTGCAGCCCATTCGCCGTTACGGCTTTGATGGCTCAATCTTGTTTTCCGATATTCTAACCATCCCGCGCGCACTGGGCCAAGATCTGGCTTTTGCAGCCGGAGAAGGCCCGGTTTTGGGCGCTCTGCCGGACCATGCTGGTATGGAAGACCGCTTGGCGAGCGGGCAAGCCGCAGTGGTGCTCGATCCCGCTTATCGGGCTGTATCGCAAATCCGAGGGGCTTTGCCTGAAACCACCACGCTGATTGGTTTTGCCGGCGCGCCGTGGACATTGGCGACCTATATGATCGAGGGCGGGGCGAGTAAATCCTATGCGGCGACCAAGGCTATGGCCTACGGAAATCCGTCTGGTTTCGCTGCGTTGATCGATCTGCTGGTGCGGAGTGTCGCCCAGCATTTGATCGCGCAAATTAAAGCCGGGGCCGATGCTGTGATGATTTTCGATTCTTGGGCTGGATCTTTGGACCAAGCGGCGCAGTTGGCGTGGTCTTCTGCACCACTCAAGGCCATTGTCCGCCTGATCCGGCAAGAAGCGCCGGACACACCGGTGATTTTGTTTCCGCGAAAGGCCATGTTTGCCGCCCGCGATTTGTCTGGCTTCGATGCGCTGGTGAGCCTGCAAGTTGATTATTCCAATGATCTTCGGTCTGCTTCGGCGCTGGAATTTGCTGCGATACAAGGCAATCTGGACCCTGGTCGCCTGTTGGGAGACCGTGAAAGCGTCGAGGCCGCTACGCGTGATGTTATTGGACGGGTAGACCGCGAACGCAGCCACGTTTTCAATCTTGGCCACGGTATTTTCAAAGAAAGCGACCCCGATGCAGTGCACTGGGTGCTGGATGCTGTACGCTCCTAATTCGCGCGCTCGGCTTACCTGTTTATTGAGAGAACCTTCATCATGATCGCTGTGTTTCTAACGTTTAAAACCATCCATATCATCGCCGTCATCGCTTGGATGGCCGGGTTGCTCTACCTCCCGCGCTTGTTCGTCTACCACGCGGATGCAGAGGCGGGGTCGGACAAGTCCGAGACCTTCAAAGTTATGGAACGCCGCCAAGTCCGAGACCTTCAAAGTCATGGAACGCCGCCTGTATGCTGCGATTATTAATCCCGCGATGATCGTGACCTGGATCGCCGGTCTGGGGATGGTCGTGTATTGGGAGATGAATGGCATCACAACGGCGCGGGAGTTCTGGTTTATCGCGAAGTTTGTGTTGGTATTGGCGATGAGCGGTGTGACGGGCATGCAGTCTCGACACGTGAAAAACTTTGCCGCTGATATCAACACCAAATCCGCCCGCTACTTCCGTATTTTCAACGAAGTTCCAACGGTGTTGATGATTCTGGTGGTCATTTTAGTGGTCGTTAAGCCTTTTCAGGGGCTTTTGTAGGCTAAAATGCCGTTCTGATGGAAAGGGCCGTTGACAGGTTTCGCGGCCCTGCCTATTCCAAAGATTGTGTTGGCTCTGCGCCAGTGCTGGCCCGATGCGGCCACGGTCCCTCGTCCGAGGTGAGGCCTCTTTCCCCTATTTTTCTCGCAGTTGTTCTCTGATCCGCCGATCTGCTCTTGCTGCGACCCGCTCTGTTTTGTCGGCCAAACTTCGTGCTGACCTCATTTGCTTCGGTGGTCCTGCCTGTGCTGGCAGGCGTTGAAGCGCGATCCTAGACGGATATTTTTCGAAACATGCATCTCGAAGATCTCAAACAAAAGACCCCTGTTCAGCTGATTGCCATGGCTGAAGAAGTGGAAATCGAAAATGTTGCCTCCATGCGTAAGCAAGAGTTGATGTTTGCCATTCTGAAGGCTGTTGCTGAAAACGATGAGTCGATTTTTGGCGGAGGCGTGATCGAAGTGCTGCAGGATGGTTTCGGCTTTCTGCGTTCTCCGGAAGCAAACTACCTCGCTGGCGCCGACGACATCTATGTTTCACCCAACACAGTGCGGAAGTTTGGTCTGCGAACAGGTGACAGCGTGGACGGNGAGATCTGTGCGCCGCGCGACAATGAGCGGTATTTTGCCCTGACCAAGGTCAATACCATCAACTTTGAAGACCCAAGTTCAACGCGGACGCGGGTCAACTTCGATTCTCTTACGCCGCTTTATCCGGATGAGCGGTTGAAACTAGAGGTTGAAGACCCGACCAACAAAAATCTAACAGGTCGCGTTATTGATCTGGTGAGCCCGATTGGTAAGGGCCAGCGGGCGCTGGTGGTTGCACCGCCGCGTACGGGTAAAACCATG
>JGI20160J14292_10000479_pt1 | contig 36461 bp, 36 predicted proteins | sample COG_10_FD_14292 | JGI IMG/M metagenome (IMG submission 14292) | reverse complement strand
CACTCCAAAGTGGATCATTCCGATTCGAGGTGGTGATGATGTTTTATTTACCGAATTCTTACAACATGGTTATTGCCATTGTATACCTGAGTTTATGGGAACTTACAGAATTACTAAAAAAAGTAGTTGGGCTCCTTTACATGCTCGTACAAAGTCCCTAGCTCAATTGCATTTTCTGCATAGAGTAAAGATGCACTATCCAATCTATAGTGAGAGAGTAATCATTTTAATCAAAAAGCACCTAAATGACTGGAAAAGTTGGCCTGCCAAAACAAATGACAATTTAAATATACTCAAGCAATTGATTGTAATTTGCAAAAAGGATATCAGGGTTTCAACACCTATGGTAATTTTTTGCATGAAGGTGTGGGCACACCAGTTCTACTTCAATTCTTTAAGCATTGTGCGGATTAGTTTAGGTAAATGGAAAAGTAAATTTTCGCATACAATATGATTGAAAAATTTATTCACAATAATGATACCTTTGCCATTATTGTAAGAAAGGATTTCAATAATCCTGGAATCAACTTTTTCACTCCCAATGATTATTCCCAGCAATTAGCTTTCATGAGCCATCCTTTAGGGAAAGAAATTCAACCTCACATACACAAGAAAGTTCAGCGTGAAGTAAACTATACTCAAGAAACTTTGTTCATTAGAAAAGGCAAACTGCAGGTAGATTTCTACACAGATGAACAAGCATTCTTAGAAAGTCGTATACTTGAGGCGGGAGATGTAATTCTACTTATCAAAGGAGGACATGGATTCAAAGTTTTGGAAGATTTGGAAATGTTTGAGGTCAAGCAGGGCCCATATGCGGGCGATGAAGATAAAATAAAATTTACCCCTGCCTAATGGTTTTTGAGAAATACGCCCAGTACTATGATTTGCTCTACCAAGACAAGGACTACCGGGCGGAAACAGATTACATCTTGTCTCTAATCAAGAAATACCAACCCGAAACCAGCAAAATTCTAGAATTTGGTAGTGGGAGTGGGATACATGGTAGAATATTGGCCAACGCAGGCTTCTATGTAAGCGGTATAGAAAGAAGTCAAGAAATGATTGATCTTGGACTATCCTCAAACCAAGAAAAGGATCAAACTGCCAGTTTCTCATGCACCCAAGGCGATTGCACATGCACCATTCTTGGGGATGATTTTGACACGGTGATTTCCCTCTTTCATGTGCTAAGTTACCAAACTTCAAACGAAGAGGTTCTCGCCATGCTCAAGAATGGTCACAGCCAATTGAAGCCAGGAGGTATATTTATCTTTGACTATTGGTATGCCCCGGCAGTTTGGAACTTGGGCCCTACCCTCCGGGTAAAACGAGTTAGCAACCAACAACTTGCAATTACCAGAATTGCGGAGCCTGAATGCTTTCGGGAGCGAAATATCGTAGAGGTAAAATACCAAACTTTTGTGGAAGATTTAAAAAGTAACCACATTTCCCAGATTAAAGAAACTCATGAAATGCGGGCCTTTGAAACAGATGAAATCGAAGAATTTGCTAATCAAACCGGGTTCACTCAACTACACTACGAAGAATGGCTAACCAGCCATACCCCCAGCAAAGAAACTTGGGGAGTATGCACAGTTTTACAAAAAAAATAATTCTAAGCTGAGCAAGTTCATACCAGTAAACGAGCCAGACCTTAGAGGTAACGAAAAAAAGTATCTTCATGAGTGTATTGATACGGGTTGGATATCATCCGAAGGTCCATTTATCGAAAAGTTGGAAAACGGAATGGCCAGTTTGTGTAATAGGAAACACGCATTTGCTGTTAGTAATGGTAGTGCAGCTCTTGAATTGGCCGTACAAGCAATTGGAATTGGTAAAGGGGATGAGGTGATCATGCCAACCTTCACCATTATCTCATGTGCACTAGCTGTTGTTCGGGCTGGTGCAATCCCTGTCTATGTGGATGCGGATCCGCATACTTGGAACATGAAGGTGGAAGATATTGAGCCACTTATGACGGAACGAACCAAAGCAATCATGGCCGTCCATATATACGGAATTACCGTAGATATGGACCCACTTCTCGAAATTGCCAAAAAATACAAATTAAAGGTAATTGAAGATGCAGCAGAGGTAATTGGCCAAACCTACAAAGGGCAACCATGCGGAAACTTTGGAGATATCAGCACCTTGAGCTTTTATCCGAACAAGCATATCACCACAGGCGAAGGTGGTATGGTACTGGTTAATGACGATGAACTAGCCGAAAGATGTAAAAGCCTAAGAAATCTCTGCTTTGGAAAGACTGATCGCTTTGTGCACCAAGAACTTGGCTGGAACTTCCGTATGAGCAACCTCCAGGCGGCAGTCGGAGTGGCTCAACTCGAAAGGCTCCCACAAACCTTGGAGAAGAAAAGAGAGATTGGTAGAATGTACCACCAACATCTAAAAGGATGTGAATCCTTTACCCTACCCCTAACTCAAACAGCTTATTGCGAAAATATTTACTGGGTATTTGGCATAATCTCAAAAGATAAATCCAGAGATGCCAAGTGGTGGATGAAAGAACTGGCTGAAAAAGGAATTGGCACTAGGCCCTTCTTTTACCCGATGCATCTTCAACCATGCTTAAAAAAAATTTTGCAAACTGAACATTCTTCCTTTCCCAACTCAGAAAGATTGGCTGGTCATGGATTTTACCTACCAAGCGGGCTGACTATTTCTAATTCCCAAATTAGTCAAATAGCTGAACAGATTAGATCATTATTTAAATCCTCATGATAGAAGATAGACTTAATATCGCAATATACGCCCGAAAATTTGTAATCCAAGAAGCAACTGGATCCTTTACTTTCACTAATAGTTTTTTGTATGTTCCGAAATCCTTGGAAAAAAAGTTTTCTATCTCTTTGATCTTTAAAACAAAGAAAGATGTACAAGACTATAAAAGTGCTTTCCCTAATTGTAAAAAGCAACTCTTCAGTTTGTGCCAATACCAACGAAATTTGACCTCCCCAAAATTAAGCCAATTAGACTCTCTAAAATTTAGAATTGGTGCATGGATTAAAAAACTTCTTGATCAATTCTTTCTTAAAATCGAACTAGTCCATCCGAGTATTACTAATGACTTTTTAAAAATGGAAAAATTGTCTATGGAGCAACTCGTAGACAGGAACCAGATTGATCTTATTGTTTATCCATTTTGGTTCGATTATCCCACAATTAATAGGCCTTATATTATTTTCTACTGGGATGCTGCCCATCGTTATCTTTCGTTCATGCCTGATATGGCATCAAGGAATGACATGCAAGTTGAGGCTGTTTTTAAGCCTGCTTTAGAAAATGCTTTTAAAGTTATTGTTCCTAACAACGCTGCCGTAGTTGAGTTGGAAGCTTTATACAAGGTTGGAATTCCTGAGTCCAAATACTCAATTATTCCTTTCGTAATTTCAGAAAACACTAATACGGAAAATAATGAAGAATTAAGTATTTATGATCGATTTGCTATTAAAGATTCATACTTATTTATACCTGCTGGTTTTTGGCCCCATAAAAATCACAAAGTTGTTATAGATGCTGTAAAAATTTTGAATGAACGCGGAATTCAACTAGAAGTAGTGATGACAGGCCCTGACAGAGGAAACTATCAATATATCCAAGATTTGATTAAAAAGTCTGATTTAAAAGAACAATTTCACTACCTCGGATTCGTTGATAGAAGTGAACTAATTTCGCTATACAAGAATGCTTTTGCCATGGTTTTTTCTTCAATCGTTGGTCCCAATAATTATCCTCCGATAGAAGCAGCGAGCCATGGTTGTCCGGTTATTCTAAGTGATTTAACAGGTCACAGGGAACAAATGGGGGAAAGTGCATTGTACTTCGATAAGTTCAACCCGAATGAACTAGCAGACCAAATTCAATTATTAAAAGAGAACAATGCTTTAAGAGAGGGCCTTATCCAAGCAGGGAAAAAATTAGTAAAAGGTTTAGAACCTTCCAAATACTTTGATCAATTAGAAAATGTTTTTGATGAATTCAAAAATTACAGACTTCTTTGGGGAGACCGTTATTCTTTAAAGTAAGAAAGTTTTGAGGATTGCTATAGTTACCCCTCTTTATCCACTTAGCAAAGATTGTGATTCTGGTATTGCGATGCATTACCACCACCTCGCGAATGGTCTCAAAGCCTTAGGCCACGAAGTCATTGTATATTTTTTTCCTTATGAGGTTTTTGAATCGAAGGTTTTTAATCAAGGTAATTTAACAATCTATCAAGTCGGGTGTTCTCTACCCAAAATATTTTTTTTCAAAGGATTGGGGAGACTTTTAAAATCATTAAGGATTTTGGAGTGGTACCCTACTTTAATCTTCCAAAAGCAAATTTGTGAATTTTTAAACAAACGGGTCAAAGCAGATAAAATAGAAATTATCGAATCTACGAGTAATCGCGGTTTACTTGCAAGATACGCAAAATTCAAAGATAGACCCCCTATTTGCACTAGAGTCTCCACTACAATGTCCAGCGCTTATGAAAATGCCCGCATTGATGTGCCAATCAACTATCAACTCGAAGCGAAGCTCGAGAATCTGCAAATAAAGCGAAGTGATTACCTAGTGACACATTCAAATGGTCATGCCAAAACTCTTGAAACTGAACTTGGTATAAAAGGAAAAAAGTTCAAAGTTATCCCAATTGGAATTCCGATAGCTGAAAAAGGGCATGAATACCATTCGCTTAAAAGCAAGAACAAGATTGAGGTACTATTTGTTGGCAGATTAGAAAATCGTAAGGGTATCGACATTCTACTATCGGCCATTCCCAAAATTATTCGAAAGAATAGTGCCATTCGATTTAAAATCATTGGATCGGACCCAATGGATCTCAAGAAGTCCTATAAATCGAACGAGTTATTTAATGATAATGTTCAATTTCTCGGCAATGTTTCGTCATCGGTTCTGGAAGATAAATTAAAAGAGTGTGATATTTTTGTAGCTCCTTCTAGATATGAATCATTTGGAATAGTTTTTATAGAAGCAATGAAATTTTCAAAGCCTGTCGTTGGCACGAATATTGGTGGCATTCCTGATATTATCTTAAACAATAAGAATGGATATCTTATTGAACCCGAAAGCATAGAGGCACTTGTTAATGCTGTCATCAAATTGGCGGATTCGGTTGAGCTTCGAAAAGTAATGGGGAAAGAAGGAAGGAAAAGAGTTGTTGATTTATTCAGTACGAATGCAATGTGCACACAATCGATTAATTACTATCAAAGTATCTTATCAAAAAAAGGATTTTAGTTTTATCTGACTTTTGCGCTACAGGCGGTGCTGCAATTGCGGGAAACCGTATTTCTGAAGCCTTAAGAACCAATGGTGCTGAAGTCATCCAACTTTCTTCAGATGGTAGAAATACAAACGAACAAAAGGCACTCTTTAACGGCAAGAAATTTTCTGCCTTACATGATCTGTTATCTCCTCTTATCCCTGCTTCAAAAGCAAAGTCACTTACCGAAAATAATCTTAACCAACAGTTTAGAAAATTTCTTCAGCAAGAAAAGTTCGATGCTATAAATATTCATAATTTACATAGTGCAGGGTGGCCAATTTCCTTAGTTAGCACGGCTCTTGAGTTTGCCCCTGTGGTTTGGACTTTGCATGATTGCTGGAGCTTCCTCGGTTCCTTTTACCCTACTCACTGTCCTGCTTCTGACCGCACCCATGTGCTTGAGCTTAACAGCTTTTGGCGATCCATTAAATGCTCCCAAACCCGACACTCCCTAACAGCCGCGACCCCTTCCGATTGGATGAATAAACAAGCAAGTTCATCTCATTGGGATGGTTTAAAAGTCCAAACGATTCACAATCCAGTACCCAAATCATTTTTCGAAACATTGGACCGCGAATCTTGTAAGAAAGCATTAGGTCTATCCCTTGATAAAGCCATTGTTTTGAGCATTGCCGGAAATTTAGATGAAGAAAGAAAGGGGGGGGCAATCCTCAAAGAAATTTTAGAGTCAGAAGTAAAAGATCATTGCCAGTTTTTGCTGATTGGAGTGAGCAATAAAATCAATGATCCTAAAGTAAAAAGTCTAGGATTTGTGAAAGACGAACTTACCCTACGGATTGCTTACCATGCTGCCGATGTTTTACTACACCCTGCCCAAGTTGATAACTTGCCAAACACGGTAGCTGAATCAATGAGTTGTGGTACCCCAGTACTTGCTCTTAATACCGGCGGCCTGCCTGAAATGGTTATTCCAAATAAAACTGGTTGGTTGGTTGAAGAAATGAATTCGAGTGCAATGATTAAGAGATTGAAATCAGTTGTGCAATCCAAGCAAGCCAACGAATTAAGGCAATCCACCAAAGAAACGGCTCGTATGTTGTTCAATGAGGAAAAGGTGGCTAATGGTTATTTTAAAGCTTTCGAACAAGCACTGAGCAAATGAACGAACTTCAGAAAAAGATCGGTATTCAAAATCCTAATTGGTTAATGTCTACTCGTGAGAAACTCGGATTGATTGGTCTACTCCATTGCCTGAAGCCAAAGAAAGTGTTGGAACTCGGCTACCATCGTGGTGGTGCCACGAAGTGGTTATCTGAATTTTCCGAACAGGTCATTACCGTTGATGTCAACGAGTTTGTCGCAGACGCACCCAATCTATTTCATAATGTGGAAGCTTGGAATTGCCCTACCCTTGAAGCTGCATCTCGAATAAAAAAAGAAAATTTATTCTTTGATCTAGCCATTATCGATGCCGATCATTCGAGAAAAGCAGTTTCTGCTGATATTAATGGTATCATCGAGCACTCCGATATCATTCTGATGCATGATAGTTTTAATCCTGATTGTAGAAAAGGAATGATAGATGCCCTGAAAAAACAAAACTCCCATGCGTACTACTTAGATTTTATTACATCTATGTCCAAAAGCGATGGTTTATGGGGCGGCCTAGCCATTGCTTGGAAATCTGATCATCCTGGCCCAAAAGTTGAATTTAAGAGGGAATTTTCTTCATTTAAAATTATCAATTTTCAAAATGAATTAAGTATTTTCCAAAAAATTAAATCAATTAGGAATAGCTTCAACAAATTTTGTAATTTTTTATCTACAAAGATTAGAATTTATGGGAGTAGTTTAATAAATAAATAATAATTATGCTTTCTTATTTTTATCCAATAAAATTAAACTCCATATTAAGAATAATTACTATAATATATTTAATTTTTTGGACATACCTTGTTTTATTAATAAGTAAAAACAACTGGTGTGTAGCATTTAATGATTTTTTTGGATTTTCAAACAGTAATTTAGTTTCATTTTACAAAAATTCTTTTTGGCCTTCTGGTTATCCTCTTTTGCTAAAAACTTCAGAACTATTCACTGATGATAAATTGTTGGCAGGAAGGAGCATTTCACTAATTTCAACATTTATAATATTGGTATATTTCTACAAAATATTCAGGCATAATTATGAGATTTTTTCTCTTACTACCATAATTATATTTTTATCAAGCAATTTTTATATTTTTGCAAATTATGAGTGTTCAGATGTTACGGGTACAATGTTTTTTTGCCTTGGATTGCTGAATACTTATCTATTTATAAATACCAACAAAGCGTTAAATTTAGTGTTCGGTGCTACTTTATACGGTTTTTCATGCTGTTTCAGACATCAATACCTCATACCTGGTATAATTGCACTACTTGTCACTGTTGTAATTCATTTCAAATATTTAAACAAAAAAGACTTCATCAATTGTTTACTATTTTTTCTTATCGGAATATCTCCTCATGCTATACCTTCACTAATTCATAATGGTACAATTTTCTCAACATCGCACGCCTCGAATTTACTTTTTGCGACTCTTCCCAAAAATCATCAAACTTTTGGAATAGGAATGATGGATATAATGAAGCAGAACATCTCTTCATTTGAACTTTTTACAGACTTTGGATTTGTTAAAGCATTCTTCAGAAATTACATAGGAAATATTATAGATTTCATTACCCAAACAATTCCAGGACATGTGATTAGTTATTTTGCTTTTGGTGGCGTTATTTTTCTTTTTACTAATAGAAAGTATAAGTTACTAAAATTTTTGTTTTTTTTATATCTTTCATTTGTAATGACCGTTTCTGTTTTTAAATTCGACATAAGATATTATCTACCACTTATCCCAGTTTCATGCTTATTAAGTTCATATTTTATTTTTAGTGTCTACAATAGTTTTAAATCCAAAATTCAACAATACATCTTTATTTTTATATCTTTATGTATACTGATATCCCCTCCTTTTTGGTCAATTTATCGTGGATTACTACATAACCCTAAACTCCCATGGTTGCAAACACCCATTGAGGTTCAAAATCAACTGCAATCAATTGGATATGAAAAAGCAGATCAGGTTTTATCTTTTAGTCATCATTTTCATGATACTCATTCCCAATCCAAACAAAGATATAGAATCCCTTGGTTAAAGCCTAACTTCAGTGGTTTTAATTCTACACTTGAGATATTGAATTTCTGCGAAAAAGAAGATATAAAATTTATAGTTTACCATGACATTCCTTCCACAATTAGTGAGGTAAGAGGTCTGAATAGACAAATATTACTTGAATTAGAAGATAATGCCTCACTAAAACTCTCTACCTCGCATTATACAATTCTTAAGATTTAATTAATGAAGATATTAGTTACTGGATCTTCTGGTCTCATCGGTTCCGAGGTGTCTACCTATTTCGCCAAACGAGGACATTCCATTCATGGAGTGGATAATAATCAAAGAGCTGTTTTCTTTGGTCCCCAGGGAGACACTACCTGGCGATTAAAAGAGCTCAAAAATTCTCTGAGCGATTTTTCTCACCACCAGCTTGACATACGTGAACGCCAAAGTGTCTTGGATTTGATAAAAATAATTAAGCCAGACGCCATTGTCCACACGGCCGCACAACCATCGCACGACAAGGCTGCATCTATTCCCTTTGATGATTTCGATGTAAACGCAGTAGGCACGCTCAATCTTCTAGAGGCAACTCGACAGTTTTGCACTGATTCACCATTTGTTCATATGTCGACCAACAAGGTATACGGCGATGGGCCCAATAACATAAATTTAAAAGAGTTAGATACACGCTGGGATTACGATGAACAAAACTATGAAAATGGGATTTCTGAATCTTTCTCTATTGATCAGTGCAAGCACTCTCTTTTTGGAGCCTCCAAGGTCGCAGCAGACATCATGGTACAGGAATACGGACGCTACTTTGGTATGGCCACTTGTTGCCTTCGTGGTGGTTGCCTTACCGGCCCATCCCATTCGGGAGTAGAACTGCACGGATTCCTTAGCTACCTTGTGAAATGTAATGTTGAAGAAAAAACCTACAAAGTATTTGGATACAAAGGTAAGCAAGTCAGAGATAACATTCATTCCGAGGATGTGGCACAATTCATCGATTTATTTATAAAGTCTTCTCGATGCGGTGAAGTCTACAACTTGGGTGGAGGCAAAGACAACAGTTGCTCCATTTTGGAGGCGTTCGAGATTTGTGAATCATTTTCCGGAAAAAAACAAAAATATGAATACTTAGATGAAAACCGGATTGGTGACCATATCTGCTACTACAGCGATCTTACGAAAATTAAAGAGCACTATCCTGAATTCGAAATACAAAACAATTTAGAGAACACGATAAAACAAATTATGATTGCACAGAATACTCGAAGTTAATGGCTAATATTTGTTTATCATTCATTTTTAATCACCAGTTTGAGAAAAACATTCCTAAGTTAAGAAAACTCTATGATGATCGATTCTCAACAATTCGATACCTTTCACCATTTAGTAAAAGCACTGAACCTGATATTATTCCCATATTTGAAAAATCAATTCACTTTCAAGGATATTTCGCACAGGCTCTTAGGCATCTGCCTAGAAATTGTGATTATTATGTGTTTTGCGGAGATGATCTCATACTCAACCCTTCCCTTAACGAGCGTAATTTAATTGATTGCTTAAATTGTAATGAATCATCCTACATTAAATATTTGAATCCAATATGGGAGCATTCATTTGCTTGGCACAAATTTGAAGAATGTAATTGTTTTACGGAAAATGAGTATACCATTCCCTACCAAAATTTACTACCTTCAAGAAATAAACTTTTGAAGATGTATGAGAACCTTGGACTTTACTACAGAAATCTAGGTTTTCATAATTTTAAAGGCCTAAAAGAAAAAATAATTACGACAAATAGAATCAAGTCAGGAATCTCTTTTTTTCTAAGAAATAGGAATAAGCGCTTTATAAGTTATCCACTCGTCGAAGGATATTCAGACTTAATTGTTGTTCCGCAAGGTCATTTGGAATTGTTCTGTCATTACTGTGGAATTTTTGCTGCTATGAATTTATGGGTAGATGCAGCTGTGGCAACTGCTCTTTTATTATCTGGATCTCCAATCAAAACGGAAATTGATTCGAACTACATTGGGACTGAGTATTGGAACAATGCAGAAATCAATGATAGATTAAAATCTGCAAATAATAAATTAGATGAAATTGAAAAGCTTTTTAATGATAATGAATTGTACATCCATCCAATTAAATTGAGTGCTTATAACTAATGAGTTATTCAAATATTTACAGCATACTTACAACAATTAATGAACCAGATGAACGTGTTTCAGATTGGAAGAAAATTACTCATAACAAAACAATTGTAATTGGAGACAAAAAAACGCCAAGTCCATGGATTCATCCATCCTGTTCTTTCATTAGCTTAGAAGATCAACTTATCTCAGAGTTTAACATCGTAAAACTTTTGCCTGAAAACCACTACACTAGGAAAAACCTCGGTTATTTGTATGCAATTAAAAATGGTGCAGATGCTATCATTGATACAGATGATGACAATTTCCCTGAACCCATTGAATGGAGAAAACTTTTAAAATCTGATTTCCTAATTAAAGAACATACTTCTTCAGAAAGCGTTTTTTATAAAAATATTTATTCATACTTTTCAAACTCTGAAATTCCATTTTGGCCAAGAGGGTTCCCACTGAATTTTGTAAATTCTGATAAATCGATAATTCAATCTGAGGACATTATAAAATCAGATGTCAATAATGTCGGACTTTGGCAATGCATGGTTAATGGCGACCCAGATATCGACGCAATTCATCGTTTAATCTTCAATAATTCACCGATTTTCTCTTATAATGATGCATTAATAATGGGTGGGAATATTTTTTGTGCATTTAATTCACAAAACACCTTATGGTCAGATTCTGCGTTATTTCCACTATTATATTTACCATCGACTGTAAGTTTTAGATTCACGGATATTCTACGAGGTTATATTGCCCAAGCAGTAATTAATGTATCATCTAAAAGTTGGGGATTTTACAATGCTACATCCTATCAAGAGAGAAATGATCATAATCTTATGAATGATTTTCGTTCTGAAGTCTCAATGTACTCAAATATGGAAGAAATCTTTCAAATTATCTACCAAAGTTCTAAAACTTCTAATTCAATAATTGATAATCTTATGGATTGTTACACATCTCTCTCAAAAAGAGATTTTGTGAAAGATGAAGAACTAAGAATTCTTAATGCTTGGATAACCGACCTCAACTTGCTCGATTAATTAGACTTCTATAAAGAAAGTACTTCTAGTAACAGAAACTCCACCAAGTACACCTAATGGATTTGGTGTGACTCTAAAAAATTTATTTACCGGGATCATACATGATGTTCTATACACAGACAGTTCATTTATTTCTTCTGTAAAAGGAACGAATTATATTCACGGTCATTGCCCTTATCATAAATCAANAAAAGGAATATTCTTATTTATAATAGGGCTGGTTCCTGAATGGCGTGGATATTACTCCAAAATCTGGATGTTTTTCTTTCTAAGAAAAAAATATGACTTAATTTATGCATTCTTTTATTCCATTGAATTGGCAAAGTTTGCTAGTTGGATTGCTTTGCAAAAAAAAGCCAAACTTATTTTACACATAGCGGATCATTCTCCTTCTTTTATTAACAACTTTGAGTTTATTAAGATTTTAGACCAGTCTGAAAAACTTTGTTGTATTGGACAAAACATGAAGCAATATTATCAAACCATCTTCAAAAAAACTTTTGATGTGTTCCATAATTTGGCAGATGACGCTTATTTGCCACTTACAAACAAAATAAATTTTACTTTTAGCGAATCAAACCCATTAAAAATACTATTTATGGGTAGTCTTTTCGAAACACTTCATAAAGGTGCAATTAATAATATTTGCAGAGCAATAAATGAATTGAATGATGAAGGATATTCAATTTCTTTTAATTTATACGGTCAGATCGTTCCAAACACTTTTCTACAAGAGGAACGTACTACTCCACATATAAATCACCACGGGACAATTTCACCTGATGAAAGATTCAACATCATGATACAAAACCATTGCTTCGTTGTGCCCTCATCATTTTCCAAAAACATTAAAGCTGAATATAAATACTCAATACCTACCAAATTACCAGAACTGTTATTAAGTGGTAGACCAGTAATTATTCATGGTCCAAACGAGATGGAAGCTCACAGATTTTGCTATGACGAAAAGTGTGGTATTTTAATAGACAATAATTCAATTTCCTCACTTAAATCAGCATTAGTAAATTTATATCTCAATTACCCTAATCACAAAAAAGATGCCATTAAAACGAGTCACAAATTGATGAACAAACTGTCAATAAGTGATCAAAGTCCTAGGTTTCAGTCTTTTGTTCTTAACTAAGACATGATTTCCTTTTTTCTAAAATTTAAGTTCATAAGAAATCGTCTTAAATTTCATTTCTTACATTCCTACTTCAATGAACTTCAATTAACTATTCCAGTAGGTTATGGTTACAATGCTCGACTACTCGAACCTGATTCTTACGACTCATTTTCTGAAATTTTCATACAACAGGAATACACCGATTTCATCCCAAGTGAACATATCTCTTCAGTCCTAGATTTAGGGGCAAATTTTGGTTACTTTAGCCTATGGTTACAATCTAAACGCCCAAAAGATAAAATCACCTCAACTCTTATTGAACCTTCTAAGCACTGTAAAAGATCACTTGATAAATTGTTATCAGATAAAGAAATTTACCCGAATTTTAATTATGTTCGTGGCGTAATTGGTGACCCCAGAGAGCAAACTATGAAATTCTTTGATAGACCGTTTATGGCAGGTTCCGTTTTTGATTCTTCCGATAACGAAAACTTTTATCATGTAAAAACGCTCATCCCGTCAGACGTTTTCTCATCTAATAGAAACTCTTATGACTTGATTAAGTGCGACATAGAAGGTGGGGAATGGGATTTGCTTATTCATTACCCTTCGATTTTGAAAAATTCCAAGTTTCTCGTTATGGAGTGGCATAGCTGGCACTCCGGTGGCGGTGGTTTTTCTCAGATTGAGAGCAAACTGACGGACTTAGGGTTCCAAATCATCAAGTCAAGTCCACGACAAAAAGCCGTTGGTCGGGATGGAGAGGTCGGTCTTTTTCTTGCTAAAAATCTTAACTTTCAAAATTGAAGGATTATGGAGAAGTCCCCGGAGGTAAAAACGATCTTAAACCCCTTCTTTATCCTTTCCATCGTTTATATCCTGGTAAAATTTTGTCGAAATATCGATGGTTTCATAATTCTCGACTGCCATCGAACTTGTTGTCCCTTAACAACAGAAAAAAATGGCTTACAGTAATAGATCGATTGGGTGCACCAGGAGATGCCCTGATAACCGCAAATGTCATCCGATGCATTAAAGAGAACTATTCTAATTTAAAGATTAACTGCATTACCCCACACCCCGAACTGATCCGACTTGACCCCGACATTGACTCAATCAACCAACCCGAAACCTTTTACTCGTTCGATTCAACCTATTGGGAACTGATCGTTCGCAAGGAAAAGAGCCAAAATATCATCGAGCACAACATGCTCAGACTTGGAATTAAAAAATATGATTACAAAGCTGCCTACTACCTGAGCGAAGAGGAAAAAGCTTGGGCAAAACAGGAAGCCAGTAATTTTGACAAACCCATATTGGCTATTTGTACAAAGAGCAAAGAACCCGTGAAAAACTGGTCCGAAGCAAATTGGTTGGAGTTAATCCAAAACCTAAAAGCGAACTTTTCCATTATTCATCTTGGAGACGACAAAGAACCGTCCTTCGAAGGAGTCCATCAATTTGCCGGTAAATTATCAATGCGTGAATCTGCTGCTATTATATCTAAAGCAAATTATTTCATAGGCCCTGATAGCTTACTCATGCACATCGCAAATGGGCTAGACATTCCTAGTACTATTATCTTTGGTGGGTCTCGCCCTGTAGGTTGCTTTGGTTACTCCGAAAATATTAATTTAAGCAGTGCTCCCGAATGCAGTCCCTGCTGGATACACGAAGGCTACGAATCGTGTGGTCACGACTTTATGTGTATGAATTTAATCATGCCCAAAATGATCTACACAAATGCAGCACTGAATTTACACGCTCAATAATTTTGATAAACTTCCTGAAAACACAGTTCGAAAAGTGTACTAATTCCAAAGTATACAGAAACTCGTTGCCCAGAGGAACAGATCTGAGCAACGACCTTAGAAAGTTATCTATTTCGCCATTGACAGAAATATGGGATATCGGGGCTCATAAGGGAGAGACCGCTATTCATTTCGCTAATGAATTCCCAAAAGCAACTGTTAGAAGTTTTGAACCAGTCTCTTCAAACTATAATTTATTGGTGCAAAACTGTGAAAAACTAAAGAGGCACTATTCCTATAATTTTGCAGTAGGAGAAGAGAATAAACTAACCAAAATATATCTACAAGGAGCTTCAGTTATTCACTCCTTGCGTGATGACCTGAACAAGCCCTCAGCGGAAGATGCTAAAGCAGAAGATATTGAAGTAAAATCCATTGATTATGTTTTCAATGAGTTCAAAACGGTAATGATCGACCTCCTTAAAATCGATGTAGAGGGATACGAAATTCAGGTTTTAGAAGGAGCTCGCAAGTCACTGGCTGAGAAAAAAATTAACTTCATTTACCTAGAGACTGGACTAGACGATCGTTTCAACACGATACAATCTCTTATTAATTTTCTAAAACCCATCGGATACTTACCCTACGCTTTTTATGAGCAAACCGCTCATTGGACAGGAAAGCAGAACCTTTGGTATTGGAATACTCTTTTTGCTAAGGAAGAGCTTCTTTGAAACAATTGGAAAATATAATCCAGGCATTTATTTTCACAGCCAGATCAGATGCTAAATTCATCAAAATCACCTTACCATACTTGATCAAACTTTTAGAAAAAGCAGCTTGTAAAACTACTTTAATTCTCGATACAAGAGACCCGTCTGGAATTTTGGGTAATACTCTTCCACAAAACGAATTAAACGAAATTACGATCATTTTAGAAAACCTTCAAAGCAAACTAAGCTTTGAATTTCAAAAGGCTTATTACGAATATCAATCAATTCGCTCAAAGAACATAATACAATTCAATTACCCTTTTAAGGAAACACATTGCTTTCGTGGGTACCCAATTTATGGGAGTTTCAAGCAGTTTACCGACACACATGCAAAATATATTCTTCATCTGGACTGCGATATGATTTTCTATGAAGATCCTACTTTCTCATGGATCCAAGAGGGCATAAGAATCATGGAAGCGAACGAAGATATTCTATGTGTCCTACCAAGGGGAGGTCCTCCGACAAAAGATGGAAACTTACATCAAGGAACAACACCTTATGAGGTTGATGAAAAAAGAGGTCTTTATCTGTTCAAAAATTTCACCAGCCGGCACTACTTAATACACCGAGAAAGATTTCTAAGTTTACTGCCACTTAAACCACTATGGTTATCATGGAGAGAACCTATCAAGAGCAGATTGTTTGGAACTGGTAGAATGCTTTGCTGGGAATCTATGGTTGAACACGCTCTAGAAAAATTAGATTTATGGAGAGCAGACCTCATGACAGACAAAGCGTGGTCTCTTCACCCTGGGGATAGATCAGCAGAGTTTTACCAACTACTTCCTCAAATAATAGATTCTGTAAACCGAAATGAATTTCCAGAGGAACAAAGGGGACACTTCGATTTAAGATTAAGTGACTGGAAACATTTTCTCAATTAAAGTTCTAAAGCCCAAATACCTCCTCGCACTATTTCTGCTCACCTATGCAGCCTCAGTTATTTACTTGCAAGGCTTCAAAGCCCCATGGGTTGATGAGTTCTACTCATATTATGGAGTATGGCATGACAGTTTTTCGGAATTTTACAATTCCATGTTAACAGGTATCAATTTCTCTCCCCCACTCTATTTTTTATTCAATTTTTGCCTTCAACTCATTTTCCAAACATCAATTGAACAGCTCAGAATACAGAGTTTAGCTTTTATTATCATTGGAATTGTACTATGCTTTTTATCTACTAGAAAAATATTTGGTACTACAATCGCCTTTTGTTCGACAATACTAGTTGCATCCCAGTCAAACCTTCTACTTTCGCAAGCACAGGAAGCACGTCATTACGCGATGTTTTTTGCATGTGGGTCATGGGTTTTATACTCACAAAGTTTAGATGCTGTTTCTGCCCCAAAAAATAAATGGCTTACCTTCCTTTCCCACTTTTGCCTATGTCAAGTACACTACCTTGGAATCATTTTTTCTGGATTGGTCATTCTATCATGGATTATTTCAAACAAAGATAAATCAAAGATACAAAAAAATCCATTTCCAGTTTTCACATCATGTCCTAATTACACAGTACCTTATGAACCACATTTTGGTATTCCTTTAATTCCTTTTTTCCCAAAATTGACTCCTTTGATTTTTAAAAAGTGCCTCAATTCAGAATTATGGAACTCCTTAAATTTTATTTCAACTTTTAAACTTCAACGGATTATTACAAAGAATAATTTAGTAATAAATTACCACCGAGAAGTTTTATACAAAACTTTTCGACGCATTGAAAACGATTCTGAATTCAGACAAAGACAGTCTAATAATTTCATAAAATATTTATTCTTTTTTCTAAGTCAAACAAGACTTATAAATCTTACTCGTTTTATACCTCCTGAATATTCAACTCCAATGGTTTTTGAATTAAAACATTCAATTGTAAATGAATTCTAAAGAAAACAATTTTTCAACTTTAATAAAATCCTCTTTAGCAATTGCTCCTATCAAAAAGCAATCAAATAAATTATACTTCCGTGATTGTGACCGCAATGAACAACCATCGGACTCTTTCGATCGCATCAAGTTTTTTTTCAAAAAATATCCAAATTTTTACTATTTTCTAATAAATTATATTTCCCCTGTATTCAGTAGTCAGCGTCCACTAAATAAATTTCTACATTCAGTAGATGGTATAGTTCTTAATATTGGAAGCGGAAACAGTCGAAGGAAAACTGGGATACTTAATGTTGACATGACGGACTACGAAAATGTCGATATTATCTGCGATATTCATGCTCTTCCTTTTAAAGATGAAAGCGTTGATGCAATTTTCAATATTGCTGTTCTTGAGCATGTTAAATCTCCGCAGTTTGTATTAAAGGAAATACACAGAGTATTAAAACCTGATGGAAAAGTTTTTTCAGTTATTCCATTTATGCAACCATTTCACGCCTCTCCAAATGACTTTCAAAGATACACCCTTCCTGGAATTGAAATCTTGCATTACGAATTTGAGAAAGTTGATGGTGGAGTTTATTCCGGACCGATATCTGGTGCACTATGGGTATTCCAGGAATGCCTAGCATCCATATTATCATTCGGATCTCCTATGCTTCGAAACTATCTTACAATTCTTTTAATGTGCCTAACTTGGCCAATTAAATTCATTGATTTTTTTACAGCCAAACTTAAAACTGCCCAGAATCTTGCTTCTACTTTTTATTTCCACGGTAAAAAGGTTAAGAAGTAAATTTTGCCCTATCATGAAAAAAGTAGCCATCCTGCAATCAAACTATATCCCATGGAAAGGCTATTTTGATCTCATTGCATATGTGGATGAGTTTATAATCTATGATGATATGCAATTTACCAAGCGAGACTGGAGAAATCGTAATAAAATCAAAACACCAACTGGCTTACAGTGGCTTTCCGTACCTGTCTTATCTAAAGGAAAATTTCACCAAAAAATAAATGAAACAAAGATCGATGGAACAAGTTGGCAAAAGGATCATTGGAACACCCTAACAAAAAACTATTCCCGTGCTCGTTTTTTCGAAGAAATTTCACATTGGCTCAGACCACTTTTTTTAGAAAGAGAGTATTCTTTTCTTTCAGACCTTAATCGTACATTCATTGACGCAATTTGTTCCTACCTTCACATCAGCACAAAGATAAGTAGTTCCTCCGATTATGAATTAACCGGCGATAAATCCGAAAGACTTGCGAATCTCTGCAAACAAGCTCTTGCCACCGAATATATTTCTGGACCTGCGGCAAAAGATTATATTAACGAAGGTGTTTTTGCCCAAAATAATATTCAACCTGCATGGTTCGATTACAGCAATTATAGAGAATACAATCAATTATGGGGTCATTTTACTCACAAAGTTTCCATTTTGGACCTGTTTTTCAATTGTGGTAAACTATCATCAAGTTCTTTAAATTTTTGTCATTGAAATAGTATTATGAATATAAACAAATCCAGATTAAAATTGTTGCAATTATTAAAGTTTTTCGGAATTTTCCTTTCCGCCTACATTCTTGGTTGTTACACTATAAAAAAAGAGCTTTTCCCCTATAATATTTATATAGATTGGAAATACTCTGATCATATTCAGAAATTACCACCTCAGAAATTAAAATTTTTTGGGCAAATACCAGGTTATGGAATAGGATTTCAAAGCAAACCAGAGTTTATAGACTTAGATAGCAACCTTTCTGTAATAGATTTAAATCGAGGGGGACATGTCATTGTCATTCGACATACATTAAGAGACAACAAAGAAGGGCCTGACCTTTGGAGCATGGATAGAAATGGGATGCCTGGGAAAGGTGCCTCCTTGAATGCAAAAGGAATAAAGGATGCAAAGATGATTAATGATGTTATAAATAAGCTTCGAATACCCATAGGGGAAGTATATTCCAGTCCATCACACCGAACAACACAAGTTGCAGAAATTGCATTTGGTGCTAAAAATTACACCAAGAAAATAGAACTTATTTATCAACCGATGATGACATTCGAAGAGAAAAGTTTTTTTGACACCGAACTGATTAAGTTGATATCAGAGCCAATTAAAGACGGGAAAAACAGAGTCTTATCAGCACACAACAACACACTTGAAAGGTTAGGAATTGAAGGTTTGCCTTCAGAAAAACTCGAACAAGGAGATGCTGCAATAATTTTGCCTTTAGGCAATCTGGCATTCAAATATATCGGTACAATTAAGATTGAAGAATGGTCAAAATACTTATAACAAACCACCAATATTAATGCACAATCTGATAAATAAATTTTGTAATCGTGAAACCAAACCCTAAGTTATCGATTGTCTCTACATTGTATCGGTCTTCAAGTACTATTATTGAGTTTATTAGGTCGATTTCTAAGGTGGCATCTCAAATCACCAATCAATTTGAAATTGTATTGGTAGATGATGGTTCTCCCGATAATTCTGCTGAATTATGCAAAAATTACGATGCCCCAATCAAAGTTATTAGTTTTAGCAAAAACTACGGCCACCACATGGCAATGATGGCTGGAATTGAACATGCTAAAGGCGAATACATATTTCTGATTGATTCTGATTTGGAAGAATCACCTTCTCTTCTTTTGGAGTTTTGGGAAAAACTTAAAAAGAATCCTGATACGGACATGATTTACGGAGTACAAATAACGAGAAAAGGATCATTCTTTGAGAGAACTTCTGGTGGTCTGTTCTACAGAATTTTCAATTTCCTCTCAGATGTAGAAATACCCAACAATTTACTGACTGTCAGGTTAATGACTAGAAGATATGTTGACATCCTTGTCCAATTCAGGGAGAGAGCCTTGTTTATTGGTGGAGTATGGCAAATCATTGGGTTCAAACAACTTCCAATCCTTGTGCATAAAAGGTCTACATCCAAAACCACCTACAGTCTTAAGGATAAAATGGAGATGGTATTGAATTCGATCACTTCCTTTTCCAGTAAGCCTCTCGTCCTTTTGTTTAAAATAAGCATGCTGATAAACTTGATAACTTTGGCAATTATTGGACGGTCACTATTTTATTGGGTTTTCAACGACTATAATATTTCCGGATATACCTCCCTGATCATTTCGATTTGGATATTCGGTGGTCTTCTACTTACAGCAATCAGCATTGTGGGAATTTACCTTTCTAAGGTTTTCATGGAGGTAAAAAAAAGACCAAGGTACTCGGTAAAGGACATTTCGGATCAGTCGCCATTCTAAAAACTTTCAATAATTCATGCCTGATAATTTAATTGAACTTAATGTGAGTACCTAGTCGATTGTGAAGTGCTCTAACTGCGGAAAAAATAACTCCTGTAAACTAAACCAGACGGAAAGGAGAGCGGTGATGTCGGATGGAAGTTTCGCCAATGATTTCGGTGCGACACAATCCCTCTGCAGGTCTTGTGGGTGCATTTTCATAACTTACCAACCAGCCAACCGGTTGGAAAAATACTTTTCTGAAGAATATGATGTATCGGACGAAATCCAAAATTGCCAAGTAGTTGTTTCCGGAAACAGACAAGGCAAACACTCCCTTATCCACAATTCGCTACTGGACTCATGCTTGGGCCTTCCTTCGAATGGGCGTTTTTTGGAAATAGCTTGTGGTAATGGCGCTCTTTCAGAAAAGTTTGCTAAAGCTCACCCAAGTTGGGAGTGCCTTGCCATCGATCCCTCCAATCAAAGTGCCCGGAATAGCCATGATAAAGTTCATTTTATTCATGATTTCTTTGATCCCGCATTGTTTCGGGGTGAAAATTTCGATGTAATTGTTGCACATGGAATCCTGAACCGAACCCCAACATTGGAAATGCTTAGGGGAATTTCATCTATAGCGAATCAGAATGCCCTGATCAGCATCGAAATCGTTACCCTGGAAAATTCTATTTTTGCACCATACATTTGGGATCATTGCTACACTTTTTTAGAGGAGATCTTTGTCGGCTACTTGGATTATTGTGGAATAATAGTCGATAAACGAGTGGACTGTGGTCCGACCATCCAATTCATATGCAGATTCGACAAAGAAATGGCTATTGGTAATAATGCCGGTTTCCCTGAAATGGTCGAATCATCTCTTTCCTTGTACCAGGATCACATTGCAAAGTGGGAATTAATCAAAAATAATTTCCTTTGGGCTCTTGCTCGAAACGAAGGGAAAAAAATAGCTCTTTTCGGAGCTGGTCTTTACAATGCAGTTCTAATCAACATTCTAAAAGAGCCCAAGTTTGATTTTGTCATAGACGAGGTTCGATCCGGTCGATTTTTCGAAGGAATAGAAATCATTAGTTTGGACGATGCAGTGGAGAACAAAGAGGCAATGGTGGTCTTTCTTTGCTCTAGGCCATCTAATCTTGATTATATCAACGAAAAGTTAGAAGCTAAGGGTTTTAAAGTCGAAACCTTGCTATAAATAACTATTAAACCAACGAATTAATGAGTAATATTTTTGAAGTTCCCAATGGAAATGAAATTCCGCTTTCCGAAATTTACGATTCTTTAAAAAAAAGTACATATGCTGTACTTCGTGGAATTGTTGATCCTAATTTAATTAAACAAAGTGTTGCTTCAATTAAATCTTCATTTAATCCTGACAATGATAACCCATCAACAGGTGAATCTCCAAGTGAGATAATGTCGAACTTCCAAAAGCTTGCAACAGGCGGCGAAAATAATCGCTACAACAATTTCCCACGTTTTTTTCGGACCCTATACAACCCTATCTGGTCAGATAATATCTATGGGATGAGGGATACTTTCAGAAAAGTCTCAAGAGTTAGAAATCTTCTATACGGTTTGCCAAAAGATTTTGCAATCGAAGCAATAGCAGATAACGGTTATTGGACCGCATCAAGAATCCATCAATACCCCGCTGGTGGCGGCTTTTTCATAGGACATAGAGATACTACTTTACTCGATGTGGCTAAAGAAAAGGGCACTGGGTTTTTTCAAGTTATTATTGTGATGAGTAAAAAAGGAGAAGATTTTGATAGTGGAGGTGCATTTATTGATGGTTCAAATGGCGAAAGACTAAATATTGATGACTCAGTTGAGCTAGGTGATATTGTAGTTTATGACGGACAAACTTTTCATGGGGTGGAGGATATAGATCCACATAGAAAACTTTCGCTAAATACGATTAACGGAAGACTGGCAGGATTTGTCTCCCTCTATAAGAAAATGGATTAATGGCTAAGTTTACTTTTCCTAATCAATTCGAAAATAAGCTACAATCTGCCTATTTTATAGAGACTCTAGAGCGAAGCTTTCTGTTTCGTGAACTTTTGATTGAGTCTGATTGCGTGCACTTTGAAGTAGGTAGAAAAATCGATTACGAAAAGGCCCAAGCATTAATGGGAAACACTTATACTGTTGCGGAAAAGATGACCGTAAACCAAATCTTTGAAAAAAAAGTTGAAGTGGATTTCCATAGCGATATTTTCGATAAACTAGTCGAAAATGGGGAAGTTAACGAAATCGGTGACGGCATTTTTGTATTTCAGGGACAATTCCTCAAGCTCATGCGGTTTTTTGATGGCATATTCACGAAATTTGCCGATGAGTTAAATGGGATCGAACAGTATTACCCTACTCGCTGGCCGATTGAACTCTTTAAGAAAATTAACTACTTTGAGGAATTCCCTCAAAATATTCTTCTCGTTTCCGGAGCAAAAAAGGAAAGGAAGGCTCTCGAGTCGCTCATTGATAAATATGGTAAAAGCAATAATTTCAAAGAAATTGAGCTAGGCGACTTTCTCGAACCTGCGACAACAGCCTTAGGCACTTCAACATGCGATCCATGCTACTACATCCACAAAAACGGAAAGCTTGGTAAAAACGAGACATACTACGCCTTAAGTAAATGTTTCAGAAATGAAAAGTCCGCAACCAACCAACTAGACAGGCTGACTGAATTTTCAATGCGCGAAGTCATAGCCGCCGGCGAAGAGGAATTCGTCAAATCCCAAAGAGAAATTTTTCTCAAATTCATTGAATCTTTTGCCTCTTTTACTGGACTTGCATGTAGTCTTGAAAAAGCCAGCGATCCTTTTTTCACGAATGAAATCCCCGAAAAAGGTGCACTCCAAAACCACATAGAAAGCAAATTCGAGCTTTTGGTTCCTCTTGGCAACGGACGATCGGACCTAGCAGTCGGTTCGGTTAATTGGCATAGTGATTTCTTCGGCCGATCTTTCGAAATCCGAGACAATTCCAATTATTACATGTCAAGTTGCTGCCTTGCCTTTGGTTTGGAAAGATTGGTTTTTGCCTTCCTTACTCAATATGGATTAGTTAAAACAGAGTGGCCTGAAGAGGTCCAAAAAGCCTTTGCTGATGATTTTGGAACGAATCCTTCAGAATCCAAAACTTCAGTGCTAGAGATTCGTAGGCCTAATCAAAAGATAAATACCTCTGCAAAAGAGGAAAGTCAAATGGATGAGGATCTCAATACCTCGGAACACCGCGAATTGCTTAGAAGTCTACTCCTAGAATCATTGAACTTAGAACCGTCTGAGGAAAAATGGTTGAGCTCTCGCAATACTTTCAATTGGGATTCACTGAACCACATGAAGGTGATTGCCTGCATAGAAGAACGTTTTGAAGTCGTTATACCGAAGGAAAATCATTCCGCGCTTATGGATGAGAAATCAATCCTTACTTTATTAGAAAGCGATTCTAACTAATGAATGTCTTGATATACGGAGCGGGCGTTCTAGGTGTCCAAGTTTACCATTTGATCCATGAAATACCTGAATTCAATATATCTGGTTTTATTGATGACACTAAGGAAATCGGAGAATCAATATTTCCCGATCATAAAGTTACTGAAAACAGGGAAACATTAGAGAAAAAAACATCTAAGGAACCACAGTTCACAAAGGATTATGGTCTTATCTTGGCTATTGGTCCGGATAATTTAGCTGCTAGATGGAAGGTATTTCAATGGGGGCTCGAAAAAGGATTTGATTTCCCTAACTTGATTCACCCCAGGGCATCCGTAGATGCTTCCGCCTCATTAGGCAAAGGGAACATAATACTCGCAAATGCAACCATCGACCATGAGGTATCCATAGGTGATGCGAATTATTTGGATATCGGTTGTCTCGTTAGCCATAACGGAAACATTGGAAACAATAATTTTCTGACAACAGGTTGCGCAACCGCTGGAAATGTTAAGTTCGGCAATCATAATTTCGTTGGGATGCATTCAACTTTCACAGACTATGTTGAAGTCGGCGACGAAAATTATTTTTCGGCTAAGAACCTCGTTAACCGAAATGTTCCGGACAAGAGAAAAATACTCACATTCCAAGACCAAAAGAGTCTCCCTATGTGAGCAGGGAATTATTCAGTCGTCTTTTGCAATGCAATCACTGCAATTCGGACAATTTGAACTTCGACAAAGCTAACTTCAGCAACACGCTAAAACCAGAAGGTAAGATAACTTGCAACGAATGCGAATCAGTTATGCCTTTTGTGAATGGTGTTCTAATAGCAGGAAAGAGAAACTGGACTCAAAACCAAAAACGAAACGCTTACGTATACAGCGATTTTTGGGAAAGAAGCGACGAGGCGATAAAATATCAGAGAGTTACTCATGAAGATGAGCTAATGGAATCCTGGCGCAAAAGCTTCGGGAAAGGGATTTTATTGGACGCGGGCTGTGGTTCTGGACGACATCTAAGTCACTGGACTCAAACCGATGTGAAGGCGGATACTTTCGTCATGGTTGATATTTCTGATAGTATATTTCAATGCAGAAGATATTACGAAGAAATCAACTGCTCAAAACCCGTGATTTTCATACAAAGTTCCGTAAGCAAGATGCCAATCAAGAAGCAATCGATTACAAGTACCTGGTCCAGCGGAGTACTTGGGTTACTCGAGGATCAACAGCATGCTATTGGAGAATTATGCCGTGTTAGTAAAAGAGACATTATTTTAGGAGTGCTGACTGAAAAAACCATTGCCGGGAAAATCTACATTGCTGCAAATCTTGTAAAGCCGTTCTTCAATAAGGTCAGAAATATGAATCTTCTCTTTATGCTTTCAGGATTAATGGCGAGAATTGCCCTGATCCTTCTTAAAATCCTGAATTTCTCCAATGTGAAGCTGCCGTTCATAAGAAAGGTACATTTGAATAACATTTTAAACGACCCAAATGCTGTCGTCCGACTGCAGCACTCACTTTATGACCCAATTATTATCCCCAAGATAATTAAACATCCAGATTCAAAATATGTCGAATGGGGTGAAAAATATGATTTCAAATTAAAAGCACACCAAACAGAAATAATCTGTGACTATTTCCATTTTAATAAAATGTGAGTAAAAAAATTGCGATAGTTCAGTCAAATTATATTCCATGGAAGGGCTATTTTGATCTAATCGCTCATGTAGACGAATTCATCATTTTTGATGAAGTCCAGTTTACAAAAAGAGATTGGCGAAACCGCAATAAAGTTAAGACTCCTCAAGACCTCCTTTGGCTTACCACCCCCGTGTTGACGAAAAATAATTTTCTTCAGAAAATTAGTGAAACAAAAATCAACGGTGATCTATGGAAAAATAAACACTGGAATGCACTGAGAGTCAATTACCAGAAAGCAAGGTTCTTCAATGAGATTTCCGGATTACTTGCAGACTTTTATCAAACTAGGGAATTTGATTTTCTTAGCGATGCAAACAGATACCTGATCGATTTGATTTGCGGTTTCCTTGACATCCGTACGAAGATTTCTTCTTCGGCCGAACTGAACCTACCTGAAGATAAAAACGAACGGCTAATCTCCATGTGCAAAAAGGTAAAAGCGGATGTCTACCTTAGTGGAAGAAATGCTCAGGGATATATAGATCTTGATAAATTTTCAAATGCCGGAATTGCCATTGAATGGTTCGATTATGACGACTACCCCGAATACGACCAACTCTGGGGGAGATTCGTGCATGAGGTTTCGATACTTGATTTATTATTCAACTGCGGGAAACGTTCCACCTCTTTCATGAAATTCGCTCATTAGCCAACTCACCACGACGATTCATTCAAAAAGTGCAAAATTCACTTTATGATTTCAAAACATCATTGATTTGAAAAAAATTCCTTTCAACAAGCCCTACTTGACCGAAAACGAATTCGAGAACATAGGAAAAGCGCACAAACAGGGCCAATTAGCTGGGGATGGCGCATTCACTAAGCTTTGCCACGCATGGCTAGAAGAAAACACGGGATGCCTAAAGGGTCTGCTAACTCACTCATGCACCGCGGCACTAGAGATGTCAGCGATTCTCATCGATATAAGTCCCGGAGATGAAGTCATCATGCCGTCGTACACCTTCGTATCAACAGCTAATGCATTTGCTTTGCGTGGTGCGATACCGGTTTTTGCAGATATTCGTCAAGATACGCTCAATATCGACGAGAACCTGATAGAAAGTCTAATTACCCCACGAACAAAAGCGATTGTGCCCGTTCATTACGCAGGTGTTTCCTGTGAAATGGATAAAATTCTGGAGATAGCTAAAAAATATGGTCTTTTTGTTATCGAAGATAGTGCTCAAGGAATTTGTTCCTCATTCAAAGGGACGGCGTTAGGAAAATTGGGACAAATTGGTTGCCTTAGTTTTCATGAAACTAAAAATATCCACTCAGGTGAAGGGGGTGCCATCTTGATAAATGATGAGAGTCTGATCGAAAGAGCTGAAATCATAAGAGAAAAAGGAACGGATCGATCTCGTTTTTTCAGAGGCCAAGTTGATAAATATACATGGATTGACCTGGGTTCATCTTATTTACCCGGAGAGCTATCAGCTGCTTTCTTGGCCGCCCAATTGGAACATGCCGAAGAGATAACTCAAAAAAGATTAGATATTTGGAATAAATATCACGAAATCTTCCAAGATTTAGAAAAAACGGAAAAAGTCAGGCGACCGATCATTCCAGAGGAATGCGAACATAATGGCCATATCTACTACCTTCTTTTAGATAAAAGATACAATCGTGACAGCGTGCTTAAAAAAATGAATGAACTCGGTGTAAACGCTGTTTTTCATTACCAACCACTACACTGTTCACCAGCCGGCAAAAAATACGGGAAGCACTCCTCTCCTCTACCCGTTACATACGATATTAGCGAACGGATTATCCGATTACCTATGTGGATAGGATTTAATCAACACGAAAGAGTGCTAGAAGCGTTAAAAATTGTCTTATAAAGCTGAGATTCCTTTAAGTGATAAAGCCTAATAATATCTTCGCTATAAAATTTACACCGTTTCTTCTTACTTTGGTAATATTTCTATTAGCATTTGGAAATGAGGTTAGCTTAAGTGGTAAAGGATTGGACCTGAATGATGGAGGTTGGTCTCTCTTAAGAGCAAGTTTTCCAGAATCCGAGGTAGCTAGTGGGGGGAGAGATTGCCACTATATGCATTCCATGTTCGTTATGTTTAATGGTAGTGTTGCCGCTCTAAGGATTGCCTCTATTATCCTAATATTAACTGCATTGATCATTTTTACTTCCGGAATAATGAGAGTATGTTTTGAGAATGAGTTGAAAAATAGACTCTATGGATTTCAATTATTTTTATTGCTTAGTATCTCTACCATCCCTTGTTTTTGGATAGAAAGGCAACCAACATACAATATTCTAGGAACCTTTAGTTTTTTTGCCGTTATTGGGACCGCACTATTCGCTGTGCAATTTAGAAGAAAAAAAGATTACAATCATTACTTTTTACTCTTAATTCTAGCTGGCATATTTATTGCATTTGGATTTTTAACTAGGTTTCCTATCGTTGGGTCTAGTTGTGTAATCTTAGCTCTTATATATTACTTTAGCTTCAAAACAAATAAACTATTTCTTTCATCTGTATTATTAGTTGCTGGAATTATACTTGGGCTATTAATTCACATTTACTTTTATGAATCCACACAGACTTTGATCAACATATACCAAAATGGTTGGGAATTAAGTAAAATTGTATATGAGGAATCAATTTCGGAAAAGCTTACCAGACAAACTCTAGACATTCTAGCCGCTTGGCAAGTCGCTATTGGTCGGCACAAATTTGCAATACTTATTTTATTTTTTGGGGTGAATTTCTTCCCAAAAGGCAAGTTTTGGATTTTAATTCCTGCAATTATTTGGACTTTATTTTCTTCTTATAATCATGGAGACTTAAATGGAGGTTTCTCTCTCTTCTTTAACTATTACAGGTTTTGGGCATCTCTTGGATTTATTCTCTTCCCCATCCTTTTTTTGCAATTAGATTTTAAACAATACCAAACACTCAAAATATCAAACTTGACTTATCAGTTAATCAAATCCTCATTTTTATTGGTGTTATATTTATTACTGCCTCCCTTCTGTGCTATTGGGGCTGGGAGTAGTTTGATGTATACGGGTAATTTTTTTGGATGTCTTCATCCACTAGTTTTGATCATCGTTCTCAAGAAGAACGGTCATTTTCTGTTTAATTGGGAAAAATATATTTATTGGGTTTTATTCTTATTTTGTATTGGCCCAACAATAAACTATTATAATTCAAGGTTTAATTCACCATTGTTTTCTGTGGATGGGTCCCGAGTGGAAGATTGTAGGGAAAAGACTGAAGTAGGATTTTACGCCAACACGATTGAAATGTCTGAGCGGCAGAGTCTACTCTTGAATGGACTCAATAAAATTCTTAAAGAAAATGGTTTTGTAAGAGGTACAAAAATCCTTAATTTCACAGATCTACCTGGTTTACTTTATGCAGTTGGTGGCGATTTTAATATCCATGCATGGACCAATGTACACCATGGTTCGGCAGTTCCTTATTTTATGAAGAATGCTAAGGTTGAAGATATTAAATCTTCATGGATTTTATATGATGCTATAAATTGGAATGATCGTATTGAAGTTAGTTTTAATTCAAGAGACCTTGACCTCCCTAAGACACATCAAGAGATTGGTATGATTGATAAATTTAAAATCTATAAACCTAAAGCTTTTGTTAATTAATATTTCATGAAGATTCTCATCTCAGGTATTTGCGGGTTTGCGGGTACCTCTATTGCGAAGGTGCTTTTGCAAAGTCACTCCAATTTGCAAATCATGGGACTCGATAATTTTTCCAGAAAAGGGTCCGAATTAAATACCCCTCAATTATCCGATTTTGGGATCAATCTCATCCGAGGCGATATTCGCTCTCAATCTGATATTGATGCTCTACCAAAAGCCGACTGGGTGATCGATTGTGCGGCGAATCCATCCGTTCTCGCGGGACTGGATGGACAATCCTCAAGCAGGCAATTGATGGAGCACAATCTCTTGGGCACCATTAATCTTTTAGAATATTGCAAGAGTCATAAGGCAGGGCTCATACTTCTTAGCACAAGTAGAGTATACTCTGCATCTGAACTAGCTACTTTACCGGTACAATCATCCGAAGATCGATTCGAGCTACAAGATTGTGATGTTCGTGGTGCCTCTAGCTTTGGAATTTCAGAAGATTTTCCAACAACTGCTCCCCTATCTCTTTATGGTGCGTCCAAGCTGGCTTCGGAAACCTTGATCCTTGAGTACGGAGAATGCTTTGATTTTCCTGTATGGATCAATCGGAGCGGGGTGCTTGCCGGAGCTGGTCAATTTGGCAAGGCAGATCAAGGAATATTTTCTTTTTGGATTCACTCTTTCAGAGAAAAGAAACCAGTTAAGTACATCGGTTTCAATGGAAAGGGCCACCAAGTAAGAGATGCCCTTCACCCTAAGGATTTGGTTGCCCTTCTCTCCCGGCAAATGCTTGAACCGGACTGGGAAGCACCCAAAATTATCAACCTAGGTGGTGGTTTTCAAAGCTCGATGTCGCTTAAAGAATTAAGCAACTGGTGCGAAGATCGTTTTGGTCAAAATGAAGTACTTGCATCTCAAGACGAACGCCCGATGGATGCACCTTGGATAGTGATGGACTCAACCACTGCCCAAAATGCCTGGAATTGGAATGTTCAAACTAAAATTGAGGAAATTTTGGAGGAAATTGCCAACCATGCGGAGAAAAATCCATATTGGCTAAGCCTAACCAATTAACATAATGGGAGGAGGCATAATTTTTTCTTCGCTAAGTATTGTTATACCAGCATATAACGAGGAATCATCTATAAAGACTCTGATAACCAGAGTCTTAAATGCAAATTGCTTCGGCCTGGATCTGGAGATCATTGTTGTCGACGATTGCTCGAATGATAGTACCTTCAAAATCGTCTCAGATCTAGTTGGCCAAAATCCATCAATCAGCCTTTGTAAACAAAGTCAAAACCTTGGTAAGGGAGCTGCCCTAAGAGCTGGGTTTGAAGAAGCTAAAGGGGATATCGTCCTTATTCAGGATGCTGATTTAGAATACGATCCGAAAGAGTACCCAAAACTTTTAAAACCGATCATAGAAAATAGAGCGGATGTGGTTTATGGTTCCCGGTTCCGATCTGATAAAGAAACAAGAGTTTTGTACTTCTGGCATAGAGTCGCAAACGGGCTTCTCACATTAATGTCCAATATGTTCACCAATCTTAACCTGACTGACATGGAAACAGGCTACAAAGTTTTCAGAAAAGATATTTTGGATAAGATTAAATTAAAAGAAAATCGTTTTGGAATAGAACCAGAGATCACTGCAAAAATTTCATGTATTCCAAATATTAGAATTTATGAAGTAGGAATCTCTTACTTTGGCAGAACCTATGAAGAAGGCAAAAAAATCGGGATCAAGGATGCTTTTCGTGCATTTTACGCCATCGTTAAATATTCAATCTTTAAGTGACTGAAGAGAAGTCATCTAGCCAAAATAATCATTTAATATCGTTTATTTGCTCCCTACCCTTTTGGTGGCTTGGCATTACGGGTTATCAGGCAGCCATGCTACCCAGTAAAAACCCAGTTTTTATAGGGCTTTATTCTTTGGAAAAAGTTATCGGATTAGTCGGAATATTATCAATTTGTGTAATTGGGATAAAATTTGTGCATCCTAAGTTATGTTCATCGATGAAGGCTTTTCTTACGAAATTAAACTTCTCACTCCTATCCCCTTATTTATCTTTCGTTTGCCTGTTTATATTAGGATCCCTTTTCACCGCCTCCAAAGGCACCAATATTGGGGAAGATATTTCAGCACAGGTTCTCAGCACACAGCATTTCATATCAGGAAAAATAAATTCTCCTAATATTGTCTTAGCACCATCAAATAATGATCTAAGTAGAAATACAGCAATATGGCATATAAGACCACCTGGAGCTAGTTGGTTTGCTCTACCAGGAATGTTCCTAGGGCTTGAGATTGGTAACGCAATAAAATTTAGCTTGGTATTGATCGGGTTGCTAGGTGGAATAGGTTGGTTGAAATTATCCAATAAACTAGGAGTTAGAAAACAAGGCCTCATTTATCTCTCATTACTGCTAGGATTATCTATCGGGCTAACAACAAATCGATTAGGAACAATGAATTCCACTTTGTTTGCAATCGTTCCATGGATGCTACTTTGGGCAATTCAGATTTCAGCTCAAGACTTGCAAAACAAAAGAAACATTTTTAAAAGCGTCGTTTTAATAGCCTTCTTTTATCTTTTACTTGGTTGTTTTTGCCTCATCAAGATGTCCGGCCTGATAGTTGCACTAACTGTCGGCTTTGTTCCTGTATTATTGGTGTATTTAAAAAAGACTGCTCTAGGGAAAAATATTTTATTGCTAATATTAGTGATATTAGCCCCCATCATACTTTTCCCAGCAAATGAACTAAAAAGATTTAATTTATATAATCTAGGATTTAATTCGCATGATCTTTACACAAAGCAAAACTACAACCAGCAATCATTTTTGTGGGGAGAGCATTTTGTAGAAAGCACTAAGGGCAAAATGTTACTCTTAAGTGCATTAGGTAGTCCAGGCTGTGCATTGCCAATAAAACCATTAATTTATAGTGCCAGAGATTTTTCACTACAGTTTGAATCTTTCATCGATTGGAGTAGAGACAATAAAGTAAACGCTCATGTATTTGTATGTGGAATCTTCGGAATAATAACTTTAAGTCTATTTATTACAGTAATTAGAAAAAATAGGATGCTATTCTCTAGTTTATCTCTAAAAATATTTTCAACATTCTGTGTCATTCCATTTCTTGGGCTTGCAATACTAAGTAACCTTCATGGGTTTAATTACTCTCTCTATGCAACTCATACGATCGAATACTCAATATTATTGCTGCTCCCAATGATATTGGTGTGGGAGAGTTCTCAACTAAGCAGTCTAGCTTACAAAGCATTCGTATCGCTACTATTAGCATTACCTGTCTTAAAGATTATTGATTTGGCACCGACAACTATTAATGAAGGGTTTATCTCGACTACTGAGAGCGAAAGAGGGCTTTCCAGTAGTCGATTTTCAGAAGCAATTGAGTATATCGAAAGCGATTCCAATAGTGAACTTGATATTATATATTTTTTGCCTGCAGGAGATAGCGGAGATCTTGTATTAAGGTCTAAGATGAGAACGATGACTAGGCATTTTGCTGGTTATAATTTCCATCAACATTTAAACTTCAAAACAAGTAAGAAATTAAATGTTTACTTAGCTTATGACGAAAAATTATCTGAGATTCCAGAATTTATAAAAGCAACAAGCGAAAGATTTCCGAATTCCACACAAGAAGAGACAACTTTAAAAGGCGGTATTACTGTGAAAAAAATTAAATTATTCCCGACTCCTTCAGTGTCTTGAATAAGTTATCAATAATCATCCCTGCAAGAAATGAAGCGGAGAATTTGGTAGAATGTATTTCAGAAATCTCTAAAGAATTAACACACCATTCAATTGATTTCGAAATATTGGTTATAGATGACGGCAGTACGGACAACACAGCAGTTGTTACAAAACTAATTAACGAGTCAATTTCTTCAGTTAAATGTATAAGAAACGAAGGGAAAAATGGGTTTGGTCGAGCGATTCGCCTCGGTTTGGACAATTTTACCGGAGATGCAGTAGCTATCATGATGGCAGATCGTTCCGATTCACCTAGGGATTTAGTTACCTACTGGAAATCTATTAAAGATGGGAATGATTGTGCATTTGGAAGTAGGTTCATTCGAGGAGGAAAAGTTTATAGCTATCCAATTCTTAAACTATTGGCTAACAGAGTCGTAAATACAATGATTCGGTTGGTTTTTAATATACACTGTAATGATGTCACAAATGCTTTCAAAATGTATAGACGCGAAGTTATTGAGGGATGTAAACCTTTTATATCTCCCCATTTTAATCTAACTGTTGAGATACCCTTAAAAGCAATTGTCAGGGGTTACTCGTGGAAGGTAGTACCTATTTCATGGAAAAACCGAACCCAAGGGGTGGCAAAATTAAAATTACGAGAAATGGGATCTCGTTATTTTTTTATCATAGCATATGTGTGGTTGGAAAAATACTTTAGTCGTGGTGACTACCTTAAAAAAAATGACATCGGAAAGAAATTTAACACAGATTTATGAAAAGCGTTTTTCTGGGCATGAGAATTACAGGAAACGAGTATGGAAAATTCTGATTCAAAATTTTTTCTCTAAATGGATAAAAAGTACTGACCACATACTAGATCTTGGTTGTGGTTATGGAGAGTTTATAAACCATATAATGTGTCAAGTACGACATGCCATGGACCTTAATCCAAAAACTAAATCACTTTTGGATAAAGAAATCATTTTCCATCAGCAGGATTGCGCTGAATCATGGGAAATAGATTCAACTTCTCTCGATTTAGTATTTACCAGTAATTTCTTTGAGCATTTACCAAATAAAGAGTCCCTCGACCGTACAGTAGGTGAGATTAGAAAAAGCCTTGAAACCAGGTGGTAGAATTATTGCGATGGGACCTAACATAAGCGTCCTTAAAGGGAAATATTGGGATTTTTGGGATCATCATGTTGCTCTTTCAGATCAATCCTTGTGCTAGTTGCTTAAAATTCATGATTTTACAATTGAGCAATCCGTATCAAAATTTTTGCCCTACAATATGGTGCGCATGAAAAAAAGACCACTATCCATTTTTTCCATATTCTTAAGATTTCCATTTTTATGGAAAATCTTTGGTAAACAGTTCCTTATCATTGCTCAAAAGTACTAATATATTTATTTTTACGCCGTTTGTCTCCACGGTCGTGCTGGCTCTTGTAGCACTTGTTTTTACTAAATATTATTTTTTATTTACCAGCGAATACTACCCTCCTGCTTATGCCGATAAAGTTGCGAAATTTGAGGCAGATAAAGTATTTCAAAAAAGATTCCTGGTACCTGTTACTGCAAATTTTATATCACATAATACTACTTTATCTTTTGATCGATCATTAAAATTTATTATCGTTCTATGTACATTTGGATTACTCTATTATTTCCAAAAGACATTAGAGACTTTGAACAAGAATCATGCTATTCATTACTGGTGTCTGTTTCTGCTAATTCCAGTTGGATGGAACTACATATTCTTAAATTCAATTTTTCATTCATATGACTTACCCTCATTATTTTTCTATTGTTTGTGCTTATACTTATTTTTAAGAAAAAAATATCTTCCCTTTTATATTATCTTTGCAGCATCAACTTTAAACAGAGAGTCAACCTGCTTTATTTCAATTAGTATCGCTCTATTGCTTGCTAAATTTGATTCTAACTACGGATTGAAGGATAATTTCATAAGAAACTTTAGCCTCATGAGACATCTTCTTGCACAAGTAATTCTTTGGTTTCTTATGGTGCTATTAATTAGTTGGTTCGTTAAGGATTCTCCTGGGCAATCCTACGAGGAAACTTTCTCGATGAGAGAGTTTATTGCCAACATGTGGCATGGTTTGCCTAGTTGGCCGTTTCTCAATACTGAGAAAATCTTCGGGAACCCCCGATGTTTCTTAACATTGTTCGCATGTGCATGGGTGGTTATTCCTTTTTTTTGGAAATATATACCAAAGGATTGCAAGAAGCTTTTATTACTCATTCCAATCTACATGATACCAGCGCTCTTGTATGCGAATCTAATGGAAACTAGAGTTTACCACGAATTAAATGTGGTTATTGCACTAGCTTTCACTTCGGGCCTTATACAATTTAAAGCTCATCGTATAAAAGCTTTGCGTAATAAATCATGCTAGGGATTCATAAGTTACTCATTATTTACTGTGATTATGGAAGACTTGGTAACCGTCTGCATACTCACGCTAATGCTCTAGCATGGTGTATTGAAAACAACTACAACTTAATCAATCTTAGTTTTTCTGACTATGCTGAATTGTTTAGGAATTCACCAAATCACAAATTCGGCAAACTCCAACTAACCAACAACTTTTTATTCAAATTATTTTCTATTAGGTTGTTTAGATGCTTTCTAAGAAGACTACTTTTGAGCGATAAGTGGATGGAAAGATTAGCATGTATATTTAATCAAATAAGGCCGACGAAAAATGAGGCATTGTTAGAATCAGATTTGAGTCGTCAAATAAAACAAAATAAAATCAATCTTATTAAGTATTGGGATATAAGTTGCAGAAATTCTATAAATATTCATCAGCATAAGCTTAGAGACTTTCTAAGGCCAAATAAAACATTCGTAATTACTGCGGAGAAGATCATCGATGAACTCAGATCAAAACATGAATGCGTAGTTGGTGTTCATGCTCGACGAGGAGATTACTCTACTTATTTAGACGGCATTCACTATCATTCCTGGGAATCATATTTAAATTGGGCAAATCAAACTAAACAAGTATTAGAAAATTCAGGAAAGAAGAATGTTGGGATTGTCATATGTTCTGATGAAGTGCCTCCTTCAGCGGTATCTAAAAATAAAAATGTCTACTTTAGTTCGAGTAATGGTTTTATGGTAGATATTCATTTACAATCCCTGTGTGATTATAACTTGGGTCCACCCAGTTCATTCGGCACATGGGTTTCATGGTTCGGAAAAGTACCAAGACATGTTGTGCACAAGAATACAGAGATAACTTCATTAGGGCAGTTTAAAGTTTGTACCACATGTTAAATTTTGGGGATTTAAGAATAACATGATCAAAAAACTCAGGTATCTTAAATATTACGCTAAAGTTTTGCTTAATAATTGGACAGCAAGCAAGGATACATATGCACAACACGGTGAAGATAAATTAGTAGAACTATTACTGCCCAAGGGTGTCCATTCATTTATTGATATTGGAGCAAATGACGGAGTTTTATTCTCA
>JGI20160J14292_10000472_pt1 | contig 36597 bp, 35 predicted proteins | sample COG_10_FD_14292 | JGI IMG/M metagenome (IMG submission 14292) | reverse complement strand
ATACAATTGTAAATCATATAACTAAGAACTTGGATATTAAAGATAAAGATTCTATAAATAAAATAATCAAAGAACATGTTGATTCAAATAGTTTTAAAGAATCTATTTCTAAATTAAGCTCTACCTTTGTAACAGTAAAAAAATATACTTCTGAGGAAGTTAGAAATATGTACTATCGTCACTTAAAATTTAATTTAATGAATTCTAATATTAAAGAAAAAATTTTAGCATTAGCAATTGAGACTTCATTCAAATCTTGGATAAGAAGAAGATGGAAGTTAGTTGGTGGTGGATATGGTATGGTTTTATTTATTCTATTTTTAACTTATTATGTATTTATAAGTGATAATGAATAATTTAACAAAAATCAATTTAAATATAATTTGATATTCTTAATAATGGAAATATCAAATTATAATATTCAAGATTTAGATAATATTAAAGATAAATTAGGTAAAATGTTAAAAAATGATGAAGATATTAGAAATAATTTAAGAGAAGACAATGTTAAGATCTCTCTACTTAATATTGATTCAGAATATAGGAATAAACAGCCTAAGAATATTTATGAATCAAATAATATTTATTTACCTCCAAATCCAATTGAGACAAGAAAAGGTAGTAATCAAATTAAGGTTACATTTCCGAATCATGGAATGTCAGTTGGCGACTTGGTAACAATTACTAATGTTGAGAGTTTAAATCTTACTCTTTCTAATTCTCTTTTTTTATTAAATGGATTAGATCATTTGATAATAAAAGTACCAAACCATAATATACCAATAAATTATAAAGATTATATTAATGAAATCAAAATGGATATTAACTTAATATCTGAAATTAATAGTAATAGTAATCCTATTACACAATTTTATGAAATGATCCCTATTAATATGTTAATAGGTCCAAAAACTATTCTTACGTATACTGATTTAATAGAATCTTACAGAGTTGATACTTTAGTCGAATCATCAACTATTTTTCAAACACTACAAACATTATTCGGCGAAGAGGGAGTTCCTCCTGAAAATATTCATGATACTTATTTATTTGTTAAATTAGATTTTAGTTTTACATCATCAAACAATAAACTATATCGAATACCCCATACTTATAATATTAAATTTATGTCAATAAATGGTATTCCTTTATATTATATTAATTCGGATTATCCTATTAATCATGATCGAAGACAGGGGTATCAAGAAATAACAAGTGTTGAAAATGATTATTTCTGGATTGATGTTAAATCAAAATCATATTTGATAGGACAAGGAGGTGGTTCAAATGTATCTATATTTAAAATTATTAGAACGATATCGGGATATCCAAATGCTGGTGAATTTACTATTAACCTCCGAAATAATTTTACAAATGTAGTTAGAATAGATATGGTTAGTTCTGAATTCCCTTTTACAGATCATGTTGTTGAAAAAGGAAGAAATAATAAATTATATTGGCAGCATTTAGATGATGGTGATAAAATTTATGAAATATCAATTCCTTCTGGTAATTATAATGCATCAAATCTAATTGAAAGTATGTCAACATTAATGAATAAAGTTGAAAGAATTAATTCAACTCCAGAAAGTCAAATTTTTAATAAATTTGAAATTAAATTAAATACGTTTACTAATAAAATAGAATTTAACGCTTTCTCTGAAACAATACTTCCCAATTCAATTACTGAAACAAACATTACTATTGACGGTAAGGAATATTTTAAATTAGATATTAAACATCGAAATAATTTTGTTCAAAAGGAAGATATGATTACTATATCTAATTCAGAAGCAATTGGACAAATACCTAAATCTTCAATTAATACAACTCATAAAATTTTTGATATTAATAAAACAGATCAAACTTATTCTATTATTTTAGTACCATTTAATACAATAACAGGCTCTTCAAATATGAAAGGAGGATCAAGTATTAAAATTAAAACAGCGGCAAAAATAAGATTTCTATTTAATAAATCAGATACATTAGGAGAAATATTAGGATTTAAAAATGTTGGTAATAATCAATCTATTACTAATTTTAGTCCAGTTATTACTAATATTGATGAATATGCGTATCCAAATAATTTAGATACTGTTGGTAACTCATCTGATAGTAAAACAGTATTACAGTTATTTGGTAAAACTAATTATTGGTTAATATATCTTAATAACATGGAATCAGTTATATTAAACAATGGAATAGAAAGTTGTTTTGCTAAAGTGTTATTAACTGGAACACAAGGAGATGTAATTTATAATAGTTTTGTTAATAGTCCAATCGAGTTTGAGGTACCTATACCTACGATTAGTGATATTAATGTGAAGATTACTGACTCTAAAGGGGAAATTATTGATTTTGAAAATACAGATTTCAGTTTTACTATAAGAATATTTGAACTTGTTTCAAAACCAAAAGGAACCGGTAAATTTTCTAATGATGTTAGTTTCATAAAAGAATTTATTGATTCTATTAAAAGAAATCAATTAAAAAAAGAGATTGATATTTAATTATTGATACTCTTTAAAGTTTTTAATATTCTATATTGATTAATATAAAATTTAAAATAGTTTTCTATTGTTACTTGCCAATTATTAATAGTATTAGTTGTAATTGTATCATAATAGTCTATTAAAGCATTAATACTACTATTTACAAATATATCATTTGAAATATCAACAGTTGTAGCTACTTTTAACATATTGGTATAATCTGTTAAAATCTGTTTAGTTGTAATTATAGTTGAACCTAATTCATCAGACTTATTAAAGAAAATAGAATTAGAATTAGTAACCAATTGTTCAGCAACACTTCCTTCATAATTATTATTTTCTATTCCGTATAAATCTTCAATTAAATCCTTCCTATCTGCTCTAAGAGTAGGTTGAAACATTGATGTAACAATATTTATAATAGTACTAGTGTTTTTCTCTTGAAATTTATTAGCAAAATATTCAACCAAAATCTTCTTCAATGATACTTCAAACCCAAAACAAATAATATTTTGAGTCATATGTATTAACACTCTTTTAATGAATATCAAAATATCGTTATTTTCTAAATATCTTTGAGTTTTAAAGTAATTGTCGCATAATCCTTCAATATGTTCAAATATTTTAATATTTTTACTAATTATTTCAAGATGAGAATGATTTGGTTCTTTGTTATCTTTAATTTTATCATATATTTCTTTAGTTAATCTAATTAATAATAAATTGAACTCCTTTTTATCATCAAATTTTACATCAGAAAGATATTTTTTCCAAAGTTCAATATATGATCCTCTATTATTATTATTTTTTTCAATCAAGTTATCATAAAACTTGATAATATCATATTGAAATTCAGTAGATACCATATTATTCGTATTACCTTTCATTAATTTTTCAATATTCTTAATTTTTCTTGTAATTTTTCTCATTCTATTATAGTCTTCATTTATACTAACTAATCTTTTGTCATATATCTTAAAATCTTTTAATAACGTTCTATTATTCTTTTGTTTTTTAATTTTATTAAATATATCCTTCTTTTCAGCAACCATAATATCACGCGCTTCTTCTAAAAAGTGACGGTAATTAGACTTATTTATTTTACTTAGATATATCTTATTTGAAATAGGATAAGCATTATTACTAAAGTCTTTAATTTCATTATTCTTAATTAAATCATTTACATCATTATTTATAAAATTATCAGTAGTGTTAAAAATTTGTCTAAATAGATATTGATTTGTGATATAACCAATCATAGAATACGAAAATTCCATATTTCTTAGAATATTATTACCAAATTTAGAATTACTTGTAATCATTAACTTGATGTTATTATGTTGATTAAATGAAAAGTTATTCAAAATACAAGAATAGTCCTCGCAATTATTAAGAAGTTTATTAGAATGATTCTTTAATTCATTAAAAATATACATATTAGGTGACTCTTCAATATTACTAGTATTTAACCAAGAATAATAATCATAAGAAATAGATTTTTTTGATAGATTATCGAAAACTGGATGATAATAATTTCTTAAAACAGATACTATAGGAGTTGAATTTTCGTAATTTTTTAAATATGGTCTAGCACTGCCAATTATCATAGTTAATAAAATATCATTATCGATTTTAAATTCATTAAAAGTCTTATCAATTCTTGTTCCCGTATAATCATTAGAATATAATAAAAATCCGGATGGTTTAGGTAATATTTCATTTATTCTATAAAAATTAGTGGTTATACTATCCGAAATATTTGGCAATTTAAATAAATTTTTAGTTAAATCTGTTAACCCTACGTCAAATTGTCCTGCTTCAAATATAAATTTGATATCATCTTTATTAATCTTAATATTCTTATATTGTCGGGTTAATATATTAGAAGCACCCTTTCTAATAAACCAGTTAAAATATCTTTTGGTAATATCAGATATTAATTTAAAAGCTACATCGTTTAAGACATTCTCTTTATCTAAATCTTCTATATTTTTAAATAAACTATTCTTAAATGTTGAAATTGTGACATAATCAGAATCAAAATCCTTATTACGATATTCAGTCATTATCTTTTTTAACATTATTCGATAAAATTCACTATATTTACCTTTCAATGAAGGAGGTAAAGGCGCCTCTTTACTTAATTTCATATATTTTTTAACAGTAGTAGGATTTATGAATTTAATACCATCCAAGATTGATGTGATATAATTACTATTATGTTCTATTGTCTGGTCACTTTCTCGATAATAAGGTACTTTTGAAATTAAGCCGGTATCGGACAAGTCTGCAGGGGTTGAATTGCCATTTGATTCAATTTGTTCAACAGTACCCTGTAATGGTGGTGAATTATACGTATCATCTAAAAATAACGTGTCTCCACTTGAATCAAAAATATATGATTTTTCTTGACTCTCTTTTGTGGGTATTTTATAATAAAAGAAAGAGGGTATAGATACGTATCTATCTGTAGTATTAAGATAATAGTTGATAAAATAGTAGGAATTAATATTGTTAATTCCATCAACAAAAGAAGTTATCATATCATAGTTTATTTTATTTACGTCTTTATAATTATAAGAGATAGCATCCTTATCTGGAACACAATTTTTTAATAAATTTAATGCTTTACTACTTAAATCATAGTTTGCTAATAAGGCAGGATATATTATTGGAACTAAGGAACCTAAACTTGTACGACCATCAATTAGTATTCTATCCCGGTACTTGGCTAATCTTGTAGGGAAATCACTTATATTAATAATTTCATTAAATTGTTTAGCTAAAGTCAGATTTAATTTATTAAAAACATATAATAATCCATTTTTAGAGGATGGTCTCAAATCATTTGTATAAAGTGATACATAAAGCTCTGGATAACTTGTACCATCTTCTACATCAAATGGCCTGTTTTGACAAAAGTCTTTAAAATCATCTTTCTTTTTTATTTTAATAAATCCCAAGAATGGTCTAACACCTTTATTATTATGATAAGATAATTTCTTAGTACCATTAACATCTATAAGTTCCATTTCTGGAATATCTGTTTCTTGAATAGGAAAACAGTCTATAAAATTTAACCCTAATAAATAAGATTCAGTAAATTTTTTACAATAATAATTAATATGATATTCTTTATTTTTTATAGTACTATTCTCTAATTCTATTAATTTCATAGCAATAAATCTTTTACTAGGAACAATTTTATCATAAATCTTAGTGTAAGTAGTACCAGGAACAAATTTAACATTTGTACATATAACCTCTTGCCAATTAATCTCATTTTTATACGCATTAGGAGTAATATCAATGTTTTGAATATATTTATATATTTCATCATCCTTCGCTCCTTCTATACACCTTATTATAAAAATAGTATCCACTACATGATTCAATATAGGTGATTGTTTATTTTTTCCATAAATTTTAGATATAGCATAAACTAACCATTCTGTCTTATTAATATACATTTTTCCACCGGTTATTGCTGTCATTTTGTCATTTAAAGGCTTGTCAATTGTACCTTTTGTATATAGTAAATAACAATATTCAGCAACTGTACCAGCATCAGTACCATCTTTAAATATATTTTGAAAAGGTGTAGGTAATTTCTTAATAGTTTGTAAATCATCATATAAGTTATTAAATAATTTGTCGGATAACAAGAAATATAACCATAAAGATAATAATACAGCTGTTTTTTCATCATTACTACTAAATTTATTTGCTATATCAGATAAATCCTTTATAAATAGCGGCTTTATTGCATGTGTTAATGATAATCTTCTATCTCCAAGGGTTGAATGATTAATATATCCTGCTAAATATAATAAACTTTGAATTCCAATATCTACCTGTAATCTATGTTCCTTACAATATCTATTCATAATAAAATTATAAGTTACATGAAAATCTGTAATGAACTTGGTTTGTTTTTTTCTATTTCTTTTTAAATTATCTTTATAAATAGGTTCAATGTTATTTAATACATTTAATTCTTTATCAAACTGGAAATCCACGGAAAAATCATCTGTATATAAATATTTATGAATTAGTTTGTGTTCATATGACATATCCTTAAGATCATCCGTAAGTTTATAAGATTTACTCACAAGTAACTGTTCCTTATTATTCTTAAATAATTCAGATACATTTTCCAAAAAATCGTCAGGTTTTTTATTAAATAAAATAGTTCTAGCACCACCAATAAAAATTTTTTGTTCTAAATCAATATAATTATCAGCGCCATCAAGACAACAATCAGCTTGAAATTGTTGATTTAATACATGATTGGTATAAAACCATGTATTATTATTATTACTTGGATCTACAAAATTATTCCAGCCTGCTAGGCTAGTTTTAATTGAGTTATAATCAGAAAGATAATTTCCGTCGATACTACTAATACTTTTATCTAATATTTCCAACTCTGGTTTATTTATATTCTTAAAATAATTGGCCGAACTATCAATTGTATATACTTGTTTAATAGTTTCTTGTCTAATTTTATAATAATCATTAAATATATTTTCTCTATCTATTGTAGAACTTTCTGAGTCATGAATATTTTCTAGGATATTATCAATACTTTCACTAATTTTTCCCTGACATTCATCTTTTACTTTAAAATCAGGTGAAGGATAGTCATCAAACTTAAAATTATTCCAATAATCTTCGTGTCTCATTTTTGCTTCAATTGCGCCATATAATATTGTTAATTCTTCTTTGTAACTTTTCCAATCACCATCTTTATAATTTTGGGTACCAGAACCAATCTTCTTGGTGAATTTATCATATTCATCTTTAAGGTCCAAATTTAATAAAAATGTAATAGGGATTGTATTTTCAATGGCTTTAATACCTGGCTCATTCTTAATTTTATCCCAAATAGTTTTTTGAATATCTTTATAATTATCTTCTTCCTTGGATTCTTTCTTAGTTTTATTAGAAATAATAAAATCATTAACATATTGTGGTTTGTATATCTTGAGTAATCCATTTAAATAATAATGAAAAGGTGAATTACCAATATTATCTTGATAATTTGGATTTGCTTTAATTTCTGGTGAAAGTAAATAACTTATAATATCAGAATATTGGTTTAAACAAGCTAGATGTAAAGGAGTAATATTATCTTTATTGGGTGCATCGGGGTTTACATTATTATTTACTAGAAATTTAATCATATTAAGTTTATTATGTTGATTATATTGTTCGGATAAATTTTCTACTACTTTATGTATTAAATTATTTCCATCCTTATCTGTTACACTTAATGGAACTTGATACTTGGTAGTTACATTCCTTAATTCGTCAGTGTTCATATTTCCTATCACAGAAAATACTGCTTCTATTTTAGCTGGATTTATGCTAGATATATTTCTATGATTTGTAAATTCTCTACTAAAAAATGTTTTTGACATATATTTATTATTAGATAATATAAATTTAAATTTTTTTTTCGATATATATTTAAAATCTAAGAGTTTAATTATATTAATGAATAACTTTTATAAATATGGACCACCACCTTTAGTAAATACTTCAAGTGTTAGGTCAATATCTGGGTTAGGTAGTGAAATAGTTGTTACCTCTATTCCTACAGATTTAATTACACAAGTATTAAATGAAAGTTTAGCAACTGGTGAAGTTAATTTAGAGACAACAGCTGTTTTAGAGAATATTACAGGAGAGTCAACTTCTATTGAGAACCTAACTACTGCTAGTATAACATCTACTGATTCAATAATTAGAATAGTAAGTGATGCTAGAATTGAGAAAAATCTTTTAATTGGAACATCGTCTATTAATTCTGATTATTCTCTTGATGTTGAAGGTTCTATTAGGTTTACAGGTACAAATGCCTATATAGATGTTGATCAGATTAAATTTAAAGATAATTGTATTAGTATCGGAAATTCATCGAGTAGTATAGATAATTTTATTAATGGTTTTTATTTTCCAAAAAATGATCAATTTTCTGGTGGTGGTATAAGTCCTGATAAGGTTGGGATTATAACATTACCATTAGGTACTTTTATAAATGATACAACCTACTCATTTCAATCTTCTTCTAAGAAAAGGTTTAGTGATGGTAAAACTAGCGTAAGATTTACCTATATATCTGATGATTATAATTTTGATGTGAATAAAGATTCAAATACTGGGTTTTCAAATTCAGAACAAGATTTTATTAATTCATTAAACAATACAAGTAGTTCACAAAGTCCCTATTATACAAATATTGAGGTGAATAACATAACTTTACATGGTGGAAATATAATATCTGGTTTAGGTAAGGATTTTAGTATAGTTCTAACTAATAATAATAATACAGAAAGCACATATATGACATTTCAGTTACAAGAGGACCTTGTAGATTTTACCAAGAATATAAAATTATCATTAGCTAATAGCTATATCTATAATTCTAGTAGTATTAGTTTTGATACTACTACAACATCTACGACGCCATATTTTAAGGTAGGTAATATTTCAAATCATTGTTATAGAGATCTATATTTTGACAAAAATACTTCTAATGATGTAAATATTATATTTGGTGCTGAAAGTTCACAAACTACTTTTAGTATATGTCATATAAATACTTCAACACCAATAATAAAAATAGACAGTTATGATGGTATTAGTATGGTTGGTAGTTTAGATATTAAAGGTGCTAATATTCAAAATTATCCATCATTAATTATTGAAAATAATAACACTAATAATATTATTCCAAATATAACCCCAAGTGTAAGAACTTTTGTACAAAATCAAATATTACTATCAAGTGCTAATACTACTACTTTTACTCTGGAAAATATTAGTAATTATATACTAAATGGTTCATATAATCCATTTGACTATTTAATTAATGGACATATAATAATTACTGGGTTATCTAACGACAAACATTTGCATTTAAGAATTGATGGTACATATAACACGAGTATGACTACACCCGTTATAAATACAATAGTTTTATCCAAAAGAAATATTAATGAAAATGTTACTGAAGTTTATATAACATATACCCCTTCGATTACAACTAATAGTTTGAGTGTCGTTATAAATAGTACATTGGCGATTGAACTTCGAGTTTTAATCAAGATAGAAATAATTTCTACCTAAATAGCACTTTTGTGATTTAATGATTGTCGCAAAATGGGTCATTGTTACATGGACAACTTCCTCTGCACTCTTTTGCTGCGCATCCAGCTTTAAAGCATACACCATTAACATTACAAGTGTTCTTTTTAATTAAGTAAGCTCTTTCTCTATTGATAATTGTGTCACCATTTTTTTGTAAAAATATTCTAAAATCATTGGCACTTTTTATTTTATTTACGTGTCTAATATATTGATTCATAACGTCACTATCAACGTAACTTGTTAAGAATCTTCCATCAGACATTAATGGAGGACATCCATGTTTATAAAAGCGATTATCCATATTATATATATAGTGTTAGAAATTTAAAAATTATTTAACCTAAAATGTCTACATTGATTTGCAAAATTTTTAAACAATAATTTTTAAATTTTTAAATAATTTATGCAGATTGAAAATACTGTAATAAATCATTTGATATTTCTGTTTTGGTTTTTTTCCTACCTTTCTCTGAATTTGAGATATCAATACGGTGTTCTTCTGCTAAACATTGTAATTCATTCAATTTTAGTCTCATTAATGTAGCAATTGTATGTTTACTTTCACTAATATTGGCGTTTATCTCATTTATGTCATTCATGCTATTCATGTCACTTCCTTCAAAATCTTCATTCATGTCATTTCTTTCAATTTCGACCAATAAAGTTTTTTTTTTGGAAACCATATGTTCTTCTGAATTAATATTAGATTCTTTATCTGATATATTATTAAGGATATCTTCTGTATTCATCTCTGAAGTTTCATCTAAACTAAAATCTTCAGCTATATCTTCATGATTATCATTTGAATATATAGCTAATCTTTCTTGATTATCTGAATTAGACACCGATTCTGTTTCACTAACATATTGTGATTCATCTACTGTTGATAATTTATTATGTACTAATTTAGGTACTTCGGTCTTGACCTTGGCTGGTAAAGGTATCTGAAATGGAATTACAGCAGTAGGTTGCGGATTAGCAATATCTATATTATTTTCATTAGATTGTTTATTTTCAAATAGTTTATTATTATCAATATTAGTTTGTAGTGTATCAATTTTATTTCTTAAATCCAATACCTCTCTAAATATAAAATAAACTACTAATGTTAACGCCAATAAAATTAAAAATTTATAATCAAATAGTTTCATATATAATAATATAAGATTAGTTCTAACTTTTAAACCAATTAATATATATTTTTTTAATAAAAATTTTTAATATAAAAATTTTATTTAATGCGTTAAATAAAAATAACTTTAAAAATAATTATTTTACTTTCTGAAAAAATTATATATGATAAGTTATATAAATGGTTGTTATTATGCATATCGGAGGAGCCCCTGGATCAGGGAAAACATATATTGGTAAACAGATTAAATCTAAATATCCTAATTTAAAAGTGATTGATACAGATCAATTAAAAGATAAATTTATTGAGAAACCAGTATTAGAAAATATCAAAATAATGGAAAAACTTTCAAATTTTAAACCAACAGGAAAGAAAACAAAAACGCAGATTAATTTAGAGAAAACATATGAACAAAATTATACCAATTATATAATAAATAAATTTGAAAAATTACATAAACAAGAGCAAAAATATTTATTAGTAGGTCATTTTTTTATGTTTGATGATTATCATATTGATATTCCTACTAATAATAAAATTTATTTGGATGTCGACAAGGATACTTTATTTAGTAGAAGAAATGGTCGACTAATCAAAGATATAGTTAATAATAAAAAGTATTTTACTGATTTACTAGATAATGGTGAAGAATTTTGGAATTATAATTATTTATGGAGTTTTACTAATTTGAAAGATATAAATAATCAACTTGTAAAAACAAGAAAATATTATCAAAACTATAAATATAAAGCTGCGAATGAAGAAAAAATTAATGATATTATTAATAAAGAAATGAAAAAATAAATGATAGGGATTATAAATGATTAGGATTAACAATACATTGTTCCAATATATGTGTTAAATTTAAAAGTATTTAAAAATAAATCTATAAAATAGAATTAAAAAAGAAGAGTTTAAAAAAGAAGAGTTTAAAAAATATATAGATGTTAATAATATGAATCACACAAGTGTGAATTATTTGATATATTTCATATTATTAATTCTATCATTATATTGTATGTCTAACCACAATAATAATATAAAAAAGAATATGGATATAAAAAAGAATATGGATATAAAAAAGAATATGGATATAAAAAAGAATATGGATATAAAAAAGAATATGGATATAAAAAAGAATATTAACAACGGTCCTTATGATAATTATAAATTACGTAATAACATTAATTATGGATTAAAAATTATCGATAAAATTTTTAATGAAAATGGTATTTATTATACCATTGCATATGGAACATTATTAGGAGCAGTTAGGCATTGGAAAATGATTGAATGGGATGATGACGCAGATATTCATATTTTAAGAAAAGATATAGATAAAATATTAAATTTAAAAAGTGAATTTTTAAAATATGGGTTAGTAGTTGAAAAAGATTGGAAATTATTAAAAATTTATTTTAATGATAAGAAATATCCATTCATAGATCTCTTCCCGATAGATAATATGAATGGTAAAACTAAAAGATGTGGTCCAAAATCAAATACATGTACACAAATTAATGAAAAATGGTGGACAAGTTGGTATGGTTTTCCATTTAGTTGGTTAGAAAAAAGAGTTAGATTTAAATTTGGGAAAATTTACGTATGGGGTCCAATAAATTATATAGAATTATTACATTATTGGTACGGAAAAAGGTGCTTAACTACTTGTTATTCTAGTAATTTTGATCATATAACCGGATATTATCTTAAACCAAAAATAATACCATGTAAAAATCTACCTAAAAGTCAACTATCAAAATCTTTTGAATAAATATTTAGAAATTTTCACGTATGTAAATTTTCTAAATAAATATATATGATAACTTATAACTCTTATCAAATGATTAAAGCAAGTATAACAAAAACAGTTACTGTATTTATATTGAATCAATTAATTAAAAGATATTTACTTAAAATTAACTTTGATATGTTTGATCATGACTGGTTACAAGCCGTTTTAGCTACTATGACTGGTTTTATAATTCATGATTTATTTACTTATAAAATTAGAGATAACATTATTAATAAATTAAAATTAGATACCGATGCATATAAAGGCATTGTAAGTGATATATTATATTTTGGAACTATGTTAGTATCTAAAGAAATAATATTAGCAAATATTAATTCAAGAGAAATTACTCTAAATAGTTTCAAGAATATAGGATTAGTTTTAGCCGGATTTGTTCTTTATAACTTGGTATTTAAAAGAAAATCTAAGAAATCACCTGAAGATAAATCTACTTTAAATAATGAATTTTCATCAACTATGTTAACATTAACTGATACAACCAAAACAATAATTGCAATTTTAGTATCAGATTTTTTACCAGATTATGGAATTGATCTATCAACTTTACCAACAGTTTTTAGTTTAGCTATATCTATACCATTTTATCATTTTTTAACTGGGCCACTAGCGGGAGTTGAACAATAAGATTTATTAGTATAAATTTTAAATAAAATCATATTTAAAATTTAAATACTATTTTAATAGTAATATGCCAGGAGGATTACTTCAAATAGCGAGTTCAGGTATTCAAGATTTTTATTTAACAAATAAGCCTGAAATAACATTCTTCAAAAAAATTTATAGAAGACATACAAACTTCTCAATTCAAACTAATGAAATAAGCATAGATCAACAAGTTAATTACGGAGAAATGTTTTTTCTAAATATACCAAAGTTTGGTGATTTAATTTATAGATCTTTTTTTAAAGTAGAATTACCTGTATTAAAATTAGATGATTCATATATTACTGATACAGAATATATACAAATGAAAAATAATAAATTAAAAAGAATGGAAGATAAAAAAAACATGTGGAAGAAAGAATATGATTCTTTGGTCAAATTTTCTGAAATACAAATAATATTTTACCAGAAAGTACAAAGATTATTGAAATCAACTGATATAACTTATCAAAACATTAATAATGAAACATTAACATTAAAAAATTCGTATAATAATATATTACAAACGGTTGTTTTTCAAATAGATGAAGATATTATTGATAAAATAGATATAATTAGTTATATTACTAATTTAAATAGAAAATTTGGTAGTGAAGACAATGATATCACAAATACGATTACATACGAGACATTTTTAAAAAATATTACAACTTTATATAATAATATTATTAAGCAATTAGTATATTATCAAAGTAATATGAATTATTATAAAAAAAAGTATGACGAGATAAGCATTGGTAAAATAGAATATAGTTGGATTAAAAATTTAGGTCATCATTATTTTTCTAATTTTAATGTAGAAATAGATGGTCAAGTTATTGAGAGTTACACAAGTGACTATTTTAACATATATCAAAATCATAACATAAAAGATAATGAATTACAAAATTATAATGAATTAATTGGTAATATTGACAATGTTAATAATTTAAATGCAGATAAGAAGAATTCTGATTTATATATACCATTAATTTTTTGGTTTAATAGAAGTTGTACAAATTCATTACCATTGGTATGTATGAAACATAGTGAAGTTAATCTTAATGTGACTATTAATGACCTAAATAAAATAATGTATTTCTATGATTTTAATGATGAGTATCATAAATTACTAATTCTTGAACTTCCATATACTGAACATGTGACCCTTAATAGTACACATCCTATGTCATTATGGGAATCAAATAATAATTTATCATATGAGGATATAGATAAAATAGAATATCTTGATCGTGAAAGAATATATGTGTATTACTTCAAAAAATTAAAAAAGGAAATTCTTAAAATTAAGTATCCAAATCTAACAACTAGTGATTTTGACTTACTTTTTACTAAATATAGTAGTAATAATGATGATACTATGACTCTTCAAGATTGGATTAGTTTTAGAGTTAATTCTGAATTTGAAACTAACTCGAGTTTAATAAAGGTATGTAAGAATTTAAATTATAATAAAAGTCCTCATTTTATGAATGAAACTCTTTTAGTTAGTAAAATTTCCAAACCAAAACTTACATTTTTCTCTGAATACATTTATTTAGATGAACTTGAAAGAGATAAATTTGCTAAAAATAAGTTAGAATATGTTATTAATTTACCTAACCAAATTACAACAAATATTAACAATAATCCATTTTTTACAACAGATATAGATATATTAAAACCAACTAAAGATATATTATGGTTTATTAGACCTTTATTACTAAAAAATGGTATCACTAAATTTAGTCAGAAAGACCCAAATATTTTAAATACATCACTATTAAACAAAAAAATTATAAATAATTTTAAAATGATGATACATGATATTAAACTAATAGATTTTCAAACGAATGACAAAAATTATTATCTATACACTACAAAACATAATAAATTAAATAATACAACATGTGGATTATCATACTACTATCAAAGTTTTTCACTTTATCCAGAAGAAGACCAACCAAGTGGTAGTTGTAATTTTTCAGTTGTTAAAGGGAAAAGTGTAGAAATTTCACTCGATAAACAGTTTCTAGATGAGTATTTTAATACTGATATTAATAAGAACTCCCAAGAAATAGAATTAATATTTATAAATAGAAGTTATAATTTATTAAAGTTTGAAAAAGGCAAAGGTACACTTGTATTTTATTAATTTAATAACATATTCATATCTTCGGTATCATTATCAGAATAAATTGTAGTAAAATTTATATAAATTGGTTTAGGTGATAATATCTGTTTAATTTTTATATCATAAATAATTAAGAGGTCATAAACGTTAATCAATAATTTAAAACATTTATCAACTTTTGTATAATAGTATAGAATATATTTTACTTTATTACTCACCTCTAGTTTATCGAAATCTTTTTCGGATATTAATAGAATATTATTGTTTTTCAGAAAGTCGATTCCTAATAATTTAATACTGTCTGATAATCGCCATTTAATATGAGTAAGTGGAACTGAATTATTTCTACATTTTAATTGTGAAAGTAATTTTATAACACCATTAAGACCAGATAAACTCGAGTCAAAATGTGCTTTAAACACCATATGTAAGTTTTCCAATAATAATCTTTGTTCATTAATATCACTTTCCCAAAATTTATTATTTGTATATGAATTTTTAAATTTCAAAATTGTTCCAATAAAAATATATTTTTTTAAAATACTAGAATAATATTCATTTACTACATTTTTAGTAATAACAAAGCTATCATCTAGAATATTAAACATGACGAATAGAGGACATTCTAATGTTAGTTTAGTATGATTTTTTAAAAAATAACGTATAATCAAACTTAAATGATAATCTTCTATCTTATTTTGACTTCTTAAAATATTATAAATAAAGGTTAATGGAAACTTTAAATTCTTCATTTGTTTGTCTATTGTAGTCCAATTTATTTTTTTCATATAATAATATTTATATTAATTATTACTATATTAAACTTATATTTGTTGTAAAATTAGCACATTTAGCCGCAATTGTAATGGTTCTGTTTAATCCAGAACCAGTTATAAAATGACTATGATAAATAGTATCACCCGATGCAATGTATAAAAAATTATGATTTTGATGATTAACTACTCTTGAAATCTCAATCGCATGTTTCATGTTAGTATGAAAAATATCAACCTTATAATTAAAATTAGTATATTTTAAAATAGTATTATAGATGAAATTCCGTTCAATGTCGTCTTTTATCATGCTTATAATTTTTAGAATTGATTCTTTAGTAAATAATTTATCTTTTATATTTATAAATAATTTTAAATCATGATAATTGGTTATGGTTATATCTAATTTTTTAATAAATTCATTACTTTTATTATTATATATATTTAGATTTCCATAATAGTAATTTTTAATAAAATTATCTTTATTTGTATCCAAAGTAACAATATTATTTGTTGGACTAATGTTTAGATTCGGATACTTTGTTTTATTTTTATTAAATATATCTAACCAATCTGAATCAACTTTCTTAAAAATTGGCGGGTTTAACCTTCCACCAGTGCAATCAAACACTATTTGTATGTTAGCATCTTTACAAACTTGTTTATACTCATCCCAACTATAATCTTTAAATATAAATGGAATATTAAATGTATAGTAAGCCAGTGTGAATAGAACATATTCCAAAACATAAATAAATATCAAAAGTCCATTATTAGAATTATCCCAACTATATATATTAGGAATTATAAATGAAAAAAAAGAAGAATCAAAAGCAAATACTCTATTTCGAGTGTATGGTTTTTTAAATCCTTCTTTTGATAACCTGTTATCAAATACAATAATATTAACTTTTGGACTATTGTTTAATCCATAAGAAAAATTATAATATCTGAATAAATAACACGCTAAAAATAAACCTACTGGACCAGCTCCAATTATAGCAATATTAATTTTATTAGAAGATTTCATAGAAGAAACAAGTTTGTTTAAATCTGGAACATTAGAAGGTATATCCATGTTATATAATTTATTAACTATTTCTATTATATTATCAATAGTATTTGGTTTATCAATTTCTATAGATAATTGTTTTAAAATGTTCATATCAAATTTTTCATTCTCTTTTTTAAATTTTGAATTTATTTCTTTAGGAATAGCAATATTTGACGTATAATTTATTTTTTCTTTAGACATTTTTTCTTTGTATTTTATAAATTTATTATTAATCTCATCTACAATTTCAAAATCTTTATAAAAAGGGTGAGTCTTTAATAAAAATAACTGTTTATATAAAATATTAATTTTATCTGAAATACTTTGCATAATTAATATAATGATTTATATAATATTATTTATGAAATTAATTATAAACTAATGCTGTAACCACTTGCTTGAGTATGGCCATTTCCACCATATTTTTGAGCTAACAAATCAACCCGGATTTCACTATGAAGACTTCGTAAGGAATACACAGTTTGTAGTTCCTTTTTGTATACTAGTCGCAAGACTTGATGTTCTGGATATTGACTTTCGACTAATTCCTGTATATATTTCGTCAAATGATATTTAGTCATCGGTATTTCAATTACCAACAAGTGTTTGCCATCTATATCAAAATCTACTAAAGGTTTAACTGTTGGTAATAAATCTAAACATTCCTTTTTCATCTTTTCAATTAGGGTTTTCCCTTTCTTAACTATATTATTAAATGTATTTTCATCACATGCTAGAATTTTATTATAAATTACAAGTCTTTCCTCTGGAGTTAATTCACTCTTTAATTCATAATATAATGGATACGCAGATGTAAAAGGTTCAGTATTAATATCATCCCATACCCAAATATCTCGATTTCCAATATGTTTAACACTCAAAGGGTATTCTTTATTTGGATAACAATATTCCCAAGTTAATTGACAACCTGATTTTTCATTATTAAAAGTTAATTTAATATTTGATAAATTTGAATTTTGTTCTAAATATGCATATAGTTCGTCATTGAATTTATCACAAGGTGATTTGTGATGATCTATAACTTTTACATTTTTAACTAGATGTGAAAATTTTAACGCTACTATAAAATCAGGACAATAATCTAGAAAATAAACTGTTGGTTTATTTTCTTGTTTTTGAATACAATTCATAATGATATCTATAGTTTGCTCCTTATATTCATGCATCCAAGGAATAAAAATACTATCTTTATATTTAGATTGAAAGATAGATGCCGAAAGTTCACCGTCAGGACACGGATAATGATGTATTACAATGTTTGTATTTGATAAATGTTCCATTAATTATTATGAAATCATTAATATAAACAAAATAAATTCAATATTTTTTATTCTTGTTTGAATTTATTTACTTTTTAATACTGTATTTTCCATTTTTGAATGTTAATATGGGAATTGCTATTACATTCCCTTTAGTTTCATCATATTTAACTGTGTCTTTTTTTGTTAAATATCTATTTTTAATTAAATCAACTAATTCATCTCTTAAAATATCCTTATCCTTCATATCATCAATCAATAATTTAGAAACAAACTCTTTTACTTTTATTATTTTATGGACATTCGACAGTTTAGTCCATTTTCTTTTATATAAATAATCATCAGAATACACTACCTCTTTCAATTCTGATGTATTATTCTCATCTCGAGGTTCATCTTCGGTTTGGTTCTCGTTTTTATCTTCATTTTGTTTTTTATTTTGTTTTTCAGATTCTGTATTTTCACTCTCTGATATAGTTAATTTTGAATTTTTAATATCATTTAACTTATTTTCAAATTTATTACATTTAATATTTGACTTTTTACAATGGTTAATTACATTTTTATAATATTTAATTTCTAGGTTATTGGATAAACTCGCGATATTCATTAATATATAAGATAACTTTTTCTTATACCTCTTTCATTATTCTGTTAATATACCGGTTTTATTAGGTTAATATTTTTTAAGAACGAATCAATGTTAATAGTAGAGTCATTTATTAAAGTGTACTCTTTATCTGATATACTATTTTTTAGTTTATTAAACTGTACCAAACTTAAGATCATATCATCTGTATTATTTAACTTATTTTCTATAAAAATAAGTTTTTTTATATGATATTTATCTTTATTTGGTACATCACACATGATGTAATGGAAGGTTAACATACCTTATATATTTATAAATTGAAATGTGTTTAAGATGTTTTTGGACATTTTTTTTTAATTAAAATATTATGCGCGTATCTTCCAAATTTTTAAAAAAAATTGATTTAAATATTATTATAATTATATATTTACTATAAAATTATGAGTTTTGGTAGATTATCTGATGTAATCTTAGATGTTCAAAAAGAAGTTGATATTCTAATGAAAGATAAAAATTTATCTGAGGATCAACTATTTGAAAAAAATGCAATTAATAGTTATATTATGAGTTTAATGACTCCTATTAAAAATAAATATCCAGAAATAACATTCACAGATATAGAAAATATCTTTACTAGATTATTTTCACCTAAATTTATCTATAATAAAGAACTTAATTTCTCTAATGGTCAAAAATGTTTTAGAGACCTAGATAAAAAATTTACAATAGATGAAGTTGATACAAAAATAATAAAAGTTCCAAGTAAATACAAAAAGTTAGAAGCTCACTTTCAAGAGTTATTTCATACACCACAACCCGAACAAAGAACTAAAGCATGGTACGAATTTAGACATCTTAGAGTTACAGCGTCGGACACAGCAACTGCTGTTGATCTTAATCCNTATGAACCTTTTGAAAATTTTATTGTCAAAAAATGTGACCCCGACTTTCCATTTCATGATAATATACATTGTCATCATGGTAAGAAACATGAACAAGTTGCAACAATGATATATGAACATATCTATAATAATAAAGTTACAGAATTTGGATGTTTACCCAGTGATAAATATCCAATGTTAGCAGCTTCACCTGATGGTATTTGTTCAAAATCTACTTTGGATGGTAAATTTTCAGATCGGTTAGGAACAATGTTAGAGATTAAATGTCCGGTAACAAGGCCTATTTATACTAAAGGAAAGATTCGTGGTACTATTTGTCCTTTCTATTATTATTGTCAGATTCAACAACAATTACTTTGTTGTGATTTAGATAAATGTGATTTTTGGCAATGTCAATTAATAGAATATGAAACAAGAGATGAATATTTACAAGATACAAAATTTAAATGCAAGTTTGCAGAAGGAGATACTGGTAAAGAATCAGATATTAATCCATTAATTACAAGAGGTTGTATTATACAATTATTACCTCATAAATATGATTTAGACCCTACTAACAGTAATGATTGTCATGAATTTAAAGCAAAATTTTTATATCCTCCTAGATTAGATTTAACAATGGAAGAATATGATTACTGGTGTGTAAACACCATTTCAAATTGGAAAATAGAGAATCCTAAATTAGCAGATAATTATTTTTTTGATAAGATAATTTATTGGAAATTGCCTAAATGTCACAACGTTGAAATAAAGAAAGAAGAAGAATGGTTTATTAATAATATATATTCTGTTATTAAAGAAACTTGGAAAAAAGTACAGTATTATCGTACTCATCTTAATGAAGTTGAATTCTTAAAGAAGATTGTTGATAAAAGAAAAAGATTTTATAGATATAATACTAAATTTGAAATAAATAAGGGACCCGATGGAAATAATATAGTTAAGAGCAAGATATTATTCTTAAATGATATTAAACTAACTGATAGTAATGATAGCGATGGAAACTGCGATTTTGTTGATTAAATTGTAATATTTTTTAGTATAATTCTTTTATTTTACAAAGCAATCGAAAAACTAAATGTTAATTGCTTTCAAACAATTATATTTTTAGATTTATGATACCCGCAATCTATTCTACAACATTGGTCGCCTTTCTTCGGACCATATTTAATTATTGATTTACATTGCTTGTCAGATTGCTTGTCAGATTGCTTGTCAGATTGCTTGTCAGATTGCTTGTCAGATTGCTTGTCAGATTGCTTGTCAGATTGCTTGTCAGATTGCTTGTCAGATTTCAGTTTATTTATTTTTAATTTATTTATAATAGGATTCGTTATATGGTATTTACAATTATTTCGTCCACATTCTTTCCCTTTATTAGGACCTTTTTGTAATGTATATTTACAATGATCAATGTTTTTAATTATTTTTGAAATTCTATCACAATATGGACATTTAATATTTTCTTTTAATTTGTTATTTGAAGATATACAATGAAAATGAAAATAATGGTGACATTTTAATTTAATAAGATTTTCATCTTTATCTGGAAAATGGCATATTAAACATTTCTCACCTTGGCATTTATTTATTTTACTAACTAATGATAATAATTTTTCGTATTCAGAAGTCATATTATCTATACTTATTGTTTCTTTTCTAAATATAAAAAAAAATGATAAATTTAAAGCTTTAATATATATCCTTATAATAATGTCCCAACAAATACAAGATTACTTGGTTAATATAAAAACTTTTCAGACATATCTTGATCATATAGTTAATTCGATTGAATCTGACAGATACCACGAAGATACTATTAAAAAATTATCTGAATCCATCAATATTTATTATAAAAATATTAATGAAAGTGATACTGATGAATCAGACACTTGTGAATCATATACTAATAAATTAAAGAATGAGAATGATATAGAATTTATCGAATCAGAATCAGATTCTGATACATCTATTAATGGTACTAAACAAAGTTCAGATGAATCTGAATCTGATTCTGATACTGATAGTGATTCGCCAGGAATAGATTATTCTAATATATTTATAAATAATACTAAAAAAGTAAAATCAATTAATACAACTGATAAATACTTGGATGAATTTATAAATACAAAAATAGATAACTCAAATGTATATTTTTATAAAAAACATCCTGAATTTATAACACGATTTAATAGATTCGTTAATACTATAGAATGTTATTAATTATTTTCTTATTTAATATAATGAATTCATTTAGTTTACAAGTTGATAAATTTAAATCTGATATTAATTTTGCAATAAAAAATAAATATTCAATCAAAATATATTATACTGATGAATTAAAAGATGATACAACTGATATTAGTTGGAAATATCCTCCATATATTGTTAAAAATTTTATCACAGAAAAAATTATAAACGAAATAGAAAGTTATTTTAAAAATTTTAATAGTTATCTAATTGTTATGTATTTTGAGGGTGACGATATAACACACAAAATACCTCTTAATTTACCTATAAAATAAATATATTTTCGATAATGACAATCGCCAATTATTCTTAACCTTTACCAAGTATTATTTACAAAGTATTATTCTATATATTTCCTATAAAAATTGAATAAAGAAAAAAATCGTAATTAAATAATATAACAATGTCAATTTTAAATGATGAACTATTCGCTCTGAGAATAAATTTTCAAGATAGTATGATGGACGAAGTATCTATTATAAAAGAATTAAAATTATATCTTAAGAGTAAAAATAATTGCGATGATACAATAACTAATATATTAGTAGATTTCTATAAGAGTTTTAATATAGATTTTACTTTGGAATTTATTTCTAATATTGTACCGACACCAAGAGTTTTATTGGATTCAAATAATATCGCATCGTTTTTATTAAATATTAATAATCAAAATGATTCAATTGTTAATTCAGAAGTTGTGAATAACGCTGATATCTTAAACCAAGTAGATAATGATGATGATGATATTTTAAACCAAGTAGATAATGATTCAGATGATGATATTTTAAATCAAGTAGATAATGATTCTGATGATGATATTATAAACCAAGTAGACAATGATTCTGATGAATATATTGATTCGGACGAAGATATTGCTACTCAAGAAATTAATCAATTATTTAATAACTTGATAAATTCGCCCGGAGTAATGTCTTATAATAATGATGAATCAAGTTTAAATACAGATAATAACTTTCATCACTTTGAAAATCTAAATACAAGTACTAATCCTGAAACTTTTATTAATAATTTTACTAATTTATTAAGTTCAATGAATTTACAAAGTTCTAATAATATGGAAGATGTTAAGGTTACCTTGGATGATGATGCATTAGAAGAAATCAGCACTGAAATTTTAAAAGAAGATTTGTCTGAAAAATGTAGTATTTGTATGATGGATATGAAGAAAGATGAAAAATACTCAAATCTTTCATGTAATCATGGGTTTCATACTGATTGTGTTATAAAATGGTTAAAAGAGTATAATTATAAATGTCCAGTTTGTAGAAAAGAATGTGGACCATCAAAATACCATATTTAATTTATTTTACAACCTTTATTAAAATTATTTCTATAATCCTAAAAAGTGATTATAGATATAGTTTATTCTTTTGAGAATAATGGAAGTGAGTTAAAAAAACAAATAGTTAATTTATTTTAAAAGATTTGATATTAATATTATTAAAATCAAATAGTTAATTTATTTTAAAAGATTTGATATTAATAACATTAAAATTCCTATTATAATAATTATTAAACAAAATGAAAATTGATTTTTACTTTCTGATAATATATATGATATTGGATTTTGTTTATTTAATAATATTTCTAAAACTTTAAAGAACACTATTCTTATATCATAGACAATATCCTCAATACTTTTTTGATGAGGTAAAAGTTCTTTTGCAAGTTCTTTTGTTTTGGATTCCTGCATAATTATTTCTTTTTCATATGTACTTTTAATTTCAGATATTGTTTCTGATTCTTTATTATCCCATCCATTTTGATTTGGGTTAAAAGATGGAAATAATGCTTGATTTAGTTTTTTTCTGTCAGACATATTATAAATTAACAGATAATAAAATTTTATATATTTAATAATTAATTATACTTATTTACCGTTATGATTATTTTAATTCTTTACGATTAAATTAGTCAAATAGGTTGTAATCATATACAAAACTCCTCCCCATATTGTATCTATAATCATTAATTTTTTATCCCATTTCTCGAAGATTGCACCACATGTAAAGTCATAAACAGCATATGTTACTAGACCAAAAACAAAACTATGTGATAATAGACCATAATCATTTGTTTTTACATAAGGTAAAACAAAATAATTAAGAGCAAAACATAACGTAAAATAAGATAGTCCTGCAGATACCAGATCTACCTTTAACTTTGAATTTTGAATTGTATATATCATATTTTCATATTTACCAGTCATATAAAATTTTAACCATAATATATCAATAACAAATAATAATACACTTGAAATTAATACTTTTTTTATCATTAATATAGTTTATAAAAAATTTGAAAAAATAAATTTTAATATATTATTTAAATATATTGATGAATAATCAATTAAGAACAGTAGGTAAAAGAATGACATATATACTTCGTCATCAATTAGATGAATTTGATCATGATAATAATGGATACGTTAAAGTTTCATTAATTATAAAATCAGACAGTACATTATTTAAAAATATAAATGACGCAGATATACACATTATCGTTAGCAATGATAACAAAAGTCGCTTTGGTTTAATAACCAAAGGACATGATCTATATATTAGAGCTAATCAAGGTCATAGTAGTGGTCATCTAAATGATGACTCGATGTTAGAATTAATTACTATTCCAATTGAAGGATGTTTTCATGGTACTTATTCTAAATATATTGATTCCATTCTAACAAATGGTCTATCGCGTATGTCAAGAAAACATATTCACATTGCAGTTTCGGAAGATGCTAAAAGTGGAAAGAGAGCAACATGTAATAGGAAAATTTATATTAATATGACATTAGCAATTGAAGATGGTATTCAATTTTATAGATCTTCAAACAATGTTATCCTAACTCCAGGAGATGAGAGTGGAATACTCTTACCAAAGTACTTTCTTAGTACTGAAGTACTGTGATAATACGTTATTTTATAAACATTTCAATACCCGAAAAAATAAAAATTGAAATATATATATGTATATAGGTCCATATTATTTTATTTCTTCGATGACGTATAATCAAATACCTAGTCACGTAATAACATCGCAGTTTAATGGTCCAATGGACCATATAACCAGTACCTCTTTTACCTGTGAAAATAAGACAGATATTCAGATTTTCGAAGCATATCACCGTTCATGCGGTGTTGAACTTCCATCTGATACAAATCATTTTAACAAGGTAATTTCAACCCGAAAACAAGTTCAAGGCAACTTGACAACCTACACGTTTTCACCAAAACCACCCAAGGGTAAAGCAGATGATGAAGTTTATCAGCAGAACCCCGACCTTCAAAGTCTACTATATCGTGGTATGACCCTGATATTCGACACAGATACTGGTATCTTTGTCACAGACTTGACAGGTCCCCGAAAGTTTAGTGGAAAGGACTCTAGGGACGATGATGATAATAGCGGAGTAGTTCTCTTCTCAATGAAGAGAGCTGCCACTTGGTCCAGTGAGAACCAATGTGCTATTATTCAGACATCCAAGGCAAATGGAAAGTTTGTTATCTGCAAGCTTTTCCTTCACAATGACATAGTGTATGTCATTTTCGGTTCCAAGAATATTCACCGCACAGTAGAGTTGAGTCTGCTCTCTACTTTCTTGGAACAAGATACGGACCTATCCGATATTCTACAGGCTTTGGGACAGGACATCCTGTGTCACCAGGACTCGCTACTTAAACTCATGGACCATTTTACTACTGGTAATTGGACTCTTCTTGGCGAGTTGGAAGATGGACTCCATTTTACACCAGGTGACAATACAGTAGCTTGGATTGGTTTGTTCCGAGACGGTGTTTCGGAAAATAACCATGAAACCATTCAGATGTTGAATGAAGTAGGACTTCGAACTGTTTCTTCAAAAGTAGTTTATACTCCAGGTGACTCTATTGAGAAGTTCCATCTAGCTTTTCAGTTAGCACGTTGTTCTCAGGATGAAGGAGACGTTTTGGTAATCCGAAACATTGTCACTAACGAGGAGATGCTTTGCAAATCCAAGAGTGCATCCTACATATTCAAGCGTATGGCACGAGAAAAGTGGAAAGGAAATCCAACTAAATTCTTCTCGGGATTGATGACCCGCGTTGTAGAGACAGCAGACTATCATGGGTTAAACACCGATGCTTCCATTCGAGTCACCGCACAGTTGTTCCAGTTTGTCATTTGGATGGGAATTACCAAGGGTTATCCAGCATCTGTGTTGGACCATCAACCTGTAGTTGCGACTAGAGGAGTCTTGTCTAATGGTTTCAATAACTATTGGCAAGAATTTCTGATAGAAACAGATTCAATTGACATTACCTTGACACCCGATGACTTTGGCGAGTTTAATACGGTCGAATATCTCAGTTCACCCGAACTAGAGGTTATCCCAACCACTAGTTGTGCCAAGTGTCTGTTTATGCAGGCCATCCAAGGTACTGGCAAGTCAACTGTGACAAACTTGCTAGATGTTGTCCAGGTAGAACAAGACATGTGCTGGGGAGACACGAAAGTGACACAGTTCCAGCTAATGTGGCATCTTCTTAATGGACATGATGTTGTGGTAAGTCGATGTAATGTTAACCCCAAACAATATCAAGCTTATCTTAAGATTGCCATGGATACTGGAGCTCAAGTTTTCTTTGCTACTAGCAATAATACTAGTTCACCACTGTACTTGGCAATTGCATTGGCAGGTGTTAAGAACCGTTCAACAAATGGCGACATGATGATGGTAGGACGCATTGAGTGTCCAATGGATGATGTCATTAAGTTTACCACTGGTAACTGGAAAGACTTGACAGTAGAATCTAAAGCAGTTGTTATTCCTTCCTTCCGGATGGATGGTAAATTGGAAGCAAATGCAGCAGATGCACTCAAGAAAAACAAGATGGCCGATTTTGTAGAATCTAATTTTACAGAGTTGATGGCATTGCGTTTGCCTTTGGGAACAATCCTAACTGATTACCAGAACTTGTTGGATACACCTCCACCTACTGCAATTCTAACCAAGTCTATTGTTGACACCACTTATGTGGGCTTGGAAGTAGTAGACCGTTCACCTCTAGTTGCTGCAATACAGAAATTGGATCCAAACTTTCGGTTCAAGGACAAGATGGTGTGCGGGCACTTGACCCAAGTCTTTAATCCCAAGAAGGTTCCTGGTACAAAACCCGTACCTATTGGTGAACAGTGCATGGTGTTCATTGATAAATATGTAATTCGAGAGAGTGACGGTGCTTCCGCTTTTCGTGTATCCCGAGTCATTGATTCGGCTGGAAAGGATGTTAAGATTTCTTCTGGCAAGCCACATATAACTGCTATGCTATCTGGGGGTTCTACACCTGCAGATTCTGGTAGTTTTGTTTTTGCAGAAGATGGTGTTAGTGTGATACCACTCGAAATGACTATTGCTACAGTGAGCAGATGGGTTTAAAAAATTATTTTATTTTCTAGGTATACCTATACTTATGTTAATAAGAGATTTCGGATTATTTTCAGGTTATTATATGATAAATAACATATTCGAAAATTATTTTAATAAAAAAAATGCTAGAAATTTAGTTGCTGCTTGTCATGCTTCATCAAGTGTTATTATAAATTGTACCTATCTTTTAACTGGATGTGAAGCATTAAATATATTATCTCAGAATATTTCTATTGGTTATTTCATTTATGATTCTTATTATATTCTTAGATTCGATAAGATGACTCTATTAAGATATTGTTATTTATATCATCATTTTGCAGCTCTGTATTTAATTAATCATAACTATGTATTCAATGGGGTACATTTAATACTCTTAACTGGTGAATTATCTAATTTATCCTCATATATCATATATCATAATTTACACGTTGATAAAAGAACACGAGAGACAGAGGAAAAAGTTTCCTTTTATAAAAAAATTCAAAAATTTTCGTATAGTTTTATTAGAATACCAGTCATGTCATATTTATTGTATGACATGGTTAATAATTTAGATTTATATAATTATTCATCTCTTACAGTATTAGCTGTTGCTTCTCCTGTTTATTTAATGGGTTTAGTATGGTCTTACAAGTTAATTTCTGAATAATATGTTAAATTTGTACTTTGTAACCACTTAAAAATAATGATTTCGCTATATGAAAAACCAGTAACTTGTTCTAAGAAAAATTGATATAAAATTTAAATATATATGTTATTTATATATAATTAAATGATTTATTCCAAATGTCCTACATGTGGTTTCTTTATTGGAAACATTGTTCATAAATACGAACAAGATAAAAATCAAATATGCTCTAATACTAAAATTTCAAAAGAAGAACAGGAGAAAGAAGTAAGTAAACTTTTGCAAAAAATAAAAGTGCGTAGATATTGTTGTAGAATGAGAGTGATGACTTGCAAAGATATGGTTCATGAAATTGTATCCCCAAGTAATTAAATTTTCTATAATATGATAATATGAATGAAAACAATTATTTTAAAATCTTAAAAATCTTTAATAGTAATAATGAGTTTAGTTTTATTATAAAGAATTTATTAAATAAACCTATTATTTTTAATATTAATGAAATAGAGTATAATATGAACTCGAATTCAGTTATAAAAACAAAGTTTATAAATTCAAATGAAATATTTATTAGTATTGGCAATGAAGATATAACTTTTAAATATGATATGACTCCTTATAGTAAACTACAAGTTGGTTTCGGCCCCGATACTTTAATTGAAACTAAGAATAAAGCAATAAATATTAGTGAAATTAATAGTGGTGACATTATTATAGATTCTGCTGGAAATAACGTAGTAGTCAAAAACGTTATAGTTACAGTTGTAGATAAATTATTCAAAGTAATATTAATTAAAAAATCTAAATGTGGACTAAATCTACCTTACTCTAATATAGTAATGTCAATAAAGAATAATCTTAAAATAAAAAAAATTATATTAAAAGGAAGAAATCTTTTTTTAAATGGTAAAGCTGACGTTTATAAATTATCAGACAACTTTCCTTTATATTCTATCGAAATTGAAGGTAAGAAAGATTATTTATTAAATGGTTTTATTGTTGAATCAGTTTAATTACTTCACCTACACCCTTCGTATTACCATCTCTAAAGAAAAATATCATATTTTTTTCAATGAATTCGCTATGATATTGAAATGTAAATTCAACTAAACAATTATCACCACTTCTTAATTGTATATCTTCCTCTAACAGTTTAATTTTTGCTGATTGTCTTATTGGTCCGCAATGAATAACAGGAGAATATCCATGCTTGATTGTTGTAGAATGTTGTAATATTGTTATACGTGCATTAAATTTTCTAACAATATTACCTTTCCAATTTTCTAAATTATCAAGTAATACCATTCCTTTTTTTATTTGTCTTCTTTCTAGACAACTTTTAGGATTAGTAAATTTAACAGAAAAACAATATTGGCCCTGATCATTTGCTTCTTTAACATTTTCTCTTATGGAGTTATGAATAGTTCTAACTTGAACTTGATGAACCATTCCACCTGCGGGTCCTAAATATAATTTATCTTTAACTTTAATTTCATTTCCTTTTACCATTCCTGATAAAACTAATCCAATACCTGGAACTTGAAAAGTACTATCAAGATAAACAATACTACCATTTACTTCATTTTTATTCCATTTATCACGATTTGGTATTTGTGATAGAATTAAATGTAGATTATTTATATTTTTACCATCTTTATTTGAAATAGAAATGACTGGTATAATATCTGGATTTCCTAACATATTATCAATATAATGTGACGTCTCTGTATCTTTTTTATCAGAATCACTTATGAAATAAACTATTTTACCATAAGTATTTTTGGTTAATAAATTTTTAAGTCTATTGCATAATTTCTGATATACATGAGTTGGTGCCAAATCTATCTTGGTAATACAAATTATAAAGGGTATTTTTAAATAAAATAAAATTCCAATGTGTTCTCTAGTTAACTTGGTGATACCAGTATTTGCCCCAATAACAACAATACCATAATCTGGAAATAATCCAGTGACACCGTATACTGTAGTTTTTAAATATTTCTCATGTCCTGCCAAATCAATGAATGAAACTATTTTTGATGTTTCTTTTTCGAATTTCTTGTCACTAATTTTTAATAATTCTCTCTTATTATCTTTAGTAGAAACCAAGTGTATTCCTTTTTCATTTTTATTATATTTAAGAGGATTAAACGTAATATTGCTAGTTCGACCTGATTCTAATTCATGTTTATGAATAAGTATCTTTGACCTGGCATGACCTCTCCCATTATCTAGTTCGCCTGAAGTTAAAACTCCAATAAGTGAGGACTTGCCGGCATCAACAGGTCCACATACTGCAAAAGTACATTCTTCATTTATACTCATTTAAGTTATTATGTAATATATATTTAAATATATAATACATAAAAATAACACTTGGTATTAATTTAGATTTTTGTTTCAACATATTAGTGTATCACCGCCGGTGCAAATGACATATTATTAACAATTGATGAAGCTATTCTGTGTCGACCATCAATAATTCTATAAAAAGAACTAGTTCCTATTTGGCTAAGTACAACTGGAGGATAAGTATCTTCCAAAAAATTATTAAACTGTGCCATTCTATTCAATTGTCCAAAAGATGGAGATTTTGAGTCAATCTTAGTTCCTTTCTTAATTGCCCCTCCTGTGTTTTTAATAGCTGATATAATCGGATTGCTAATAGCTATATTTCCGATTGGTACATATGTGATATTATGATAATCTTCGTGATGGTAATATTCCATATAAATATGATATAATATAAATTAAATAAATATTTCAATCTTTCTATCTAAGGCCCGTGAGACTTGTGAGACATTCCAAAGGTTGCTAGTTTACCACTATTGAGAACAGTTGAAGAACCACCCTGAGCACTGCGTCCGCTATATCCTCCAGAACTACCATGTCCACCAGAACCGCCATGCCCACCGTAGCTACCAGAACCGCCATGTCCACCAGAACCACCATATCCGCCATAGCCACTAGAATGTATTCCTTTATGACTAGTACAAGAACGAGCTCTATGTCCGTATCGTTGACAATTACCGCATTTATGTTGATTGGAAGAATGGTTGTTTGACCCACAATGACCACAGTTTTGGGTTTGTTTGATTCCGATGTGATGAACAATTGTTGGAACATTTATAGCACCATTAAAAATAATACCACCTGGAACTGCTACTGTTATAGCAGGTGGATTAGAACCGCGACGAATAACTTGGATAGCACCTAGTCCTGTACCAACATGTGATATTTGAGTCCCTGTGTATCCTGGATCATCTATGGTTACTTGATTTAGGCCTAATGCATACGCTTTGGATGCTGCTTCTGCATTTTCTGCTGAATGCGAACCTGATACTCCGGTATAGCTGCGTAGAGTGTTAACTTTTACAACCAGTACTTGATGTCCTCCAATTTGAGATGGAGGACAATTATATGTTAATGAATTTCTTGATGACATCATCACAAATCCTAATAAGTATAATATAAATAAATTTTTTCAATTTTTATATGAATGATAAATATCAATATTTTGATCCAATTTGTTAGACTACATCTTTAAATTTTGAACCGGATTATCAGAAATATTTCAGGTTAATTTAATAACTTACCTATATCTATGTTTAACAAAGTAGATCAATTTATAATTTTTTAGTTAAACATTAGATATTATAAGATAATATGTCATTAGATTTACAAAAAACTTTTGTATTTACTATGGACGACCTAATATATGAAAGTTACAAGACTTTAACTGGTGAAAATAAAGTAAGTAAAAAATCTATCAAGTTTAAAAATTATCAAGATTCTAAATTAAAAAATCAATCAAAATTTGTTCATAAATTTGGAGATAACATTAATGCCTCTTATGTTGATAGAGTTTGTAATACTAAATATAATGGTAAAAAAAATAGAATATTATTTGTTTCGTTATCTGGTAAGATATCATATGATGATATTATATCTACTATTGTAGATAAAAGAGTATTAAATCTAAAAGAAAAAAGAAGATATATTATTTTTATGTTTGGTGTATTACCAGAACTAAGAAATAAGGGACTTGGTAGATTTAGTCTTGAGAAATATTATGATTTTATTGACAAGAAGAAAAGTAAAACTGAAATTATATTACACTCTTTGAAATCTAGTTTAGAATTTTATAAAAAACTTGGATATCAAGATGTTCAAATTAATTACTTTTTAATGAGATATGAACAATATAATATTGAGAATAAAGACAAAATAATATTATTAAAGATTATAATAAATAAGGTTCATAAAATAAATGTTTACTCCTATTCTCCATCAATTCTCACTGATACTTTACTATCTAGAGGTGGTGAAGTTTCAGATGGAGCGTCTGTTTCAGGCATGGTACAAACGTGTGCATTACAACGAGCTAACGGTGGGGGAGTCATAGAACCCGGTGTTGTATCTTTAACATGAGTTTGTTCACTCGCTTGTCTAACACTAGTTATATCAATTGGTCTACCATTAGTTGAAGAAGTATGAACTGCACCACTAAATTCTCGCATCATCTTAGTAACCGTAGATGCATCTGGTGAAACATTGAAAGCATTATCAGAAGTAATACCATACTGTGCTCCGGTATGGTAAGCATCAATATTAGCTGCTCCAAAAATAACTGTCCAATTGTTTTCACGAGAGTACAATGTGATTAAACTCTTGCAATATTGACGACCATCATCCCCACGGTGCTTGCCACTACTATTTTCTTTTCCATCGGTGAAGATGAAATATAGAACATTAGAATTGTCCTTGTTACTATCAAGAACATGAGCTATGCTATCGTTAAGGGCAGTACCACCACGGGGCATTACTTCATCTTCTGAAATCTCGGTAATATCCATAATTTTACCCGTACGAATAAGGTCTATAGATTGATTAAAAACATATACTTCAATATCTGGGTTAGTCCCAGAATCCTGAGCTACTTCTTTTTGCTCGCTAATTAGCGAATTTACACCTTGTAATAGTGCTTGACATAACCCATTTACTGTCATAGAACCAGACCTATCTAACAATAGTATTATTTTATCTGGACCATTATGCGTAGATTTGGTACTTAGTACTTGAGACGTAGTCTCTGTTCCATCAGAGGAACGTTTACAGTCAGCTTTATTCTCAAACGAAGACATATCAAATTTAATTAAGGTGTAGATCGTTCATTTTTCAATTTTTTATTTAATACATTATATGATCTACATCTTAATTGAATATGTAGTTATTAATTGTTAAATTTTATTATTTTTAACAATTTATTATTTTAATAGTTAACTATATAAAATAATAAATTTAGCCATATTTATTAGGCAGATTTATTAGGCAGATTTATTAGGCAGATTTAGCAATGTTCATTTTATAGAACATTAAAGCACCATAAGCACCTAATATTTGAGCAGCAATATACATAATAGCATCTTGCATAGAAAGAGCTCCATCTAAGAAGAACATGGTTGTTACAGCTGGATTAAAGTGTCCACCAGAGATAGACCCACCCCAGAAGATAACAGCAAGTAAAGTTAAAGCAATTGGGAATGCTGCCCAAGCAACACCTCCTTTGACATTTTTAATGATAACATTTAAAAAGATAAATGTACCAACAAATTCAACTATATGTTTAAGTTCAAGCATATATATACTTTATATAAGAAAAAAATTAAAGATTTTTATTTAAATTGAAATATTTTTCACGTAAAGTAAATTTATATAGAACTTATTTTGTAAATAAAAATATTGATATTTTTATGATTTTAAGACTAAATTATATTACATTATATAAATATGAATGAAGTATTAAATAAACATTTTGGATATGATAAACTAAAAGATAAACAGGAATTAATCATAAATAGTATACTTGATAAACGTGATACAATTGGTATTCTAGCAACTGGATATGGTAAAAGTATATGTTATCAATTACCATATCTAATTCAAAAAAAAAGTGTTATTGTCATTTCACCATTAATTTCACTAATGGAAGATCAAAAAATAAAATTGGAAAGTCTAAATATCCCAGTATATTGTTTAAATAGTAATAATTCGAATAAACAAAACGACAAGTATAGTTTATTAAATGGTCAAACCGGTATTATCTATATCTCACCAGAATACTTATTTAATTCCAAAGATTTTATATTAGAAATGGCTAATAAGAATCTTATCTCATTAGTTGCAGTAGATGAAAGTCACTGTATTAGTACCTGGGGTGAATTTAGACCTGAATATAAAGAATTGGGTATATTAAAAGAGTGGGTAAGTAATGTTCCAATATTAGCATTAACAGCAACTGCTACACCAAAAATAATATCAGATATAACAAGAGTATTAAAACTAGAAAAGGTAAATATAATCATATCTAGTTTTTATAGAGAAAATTTAAATATAAATATAACTAAAAAAATTAATATAAATGAAGACCAAAAAAAGATTGTAGAATTAATTAAACAGGTTGGTCCAACTGATAAAACTATAATTTATTGTAAAACAAAAGATGAAACTGATAAATTTGTCTTAAAACTAAAAGATTATGGAATTAAATCAAAGTCTTATCATGCCGGAAAATCAAATGAGAAAAGAATTAAAATACAAAAAAATTTTATGAAAGGGAAAATTAATATAATTATTGCTACAATTGCTTTTGGTATGGGTATAGATTTACCTAATATTAGACTTGTAATAAATTACGGGGTATCTAAAGATATGGAATCATTTTATCAGGAAATTGGTAGAGCAGGAAGAGATGGTAAAACTAGTAATATACATGTATATTGGAGTAATAATGATTTTAATATTAATAAAAGTTTTTTAAATAAAATACCAGATATAGAATTTCAAAAAAAACAGATGGAAAGAATTTTAGAAATGGAAAAGTTAGTAAATAGTAGTATTTGTAGAATGAAGTATATTACAAAGTATTTCGGCGAGGATATTAATGATTGTGGACATTGTGATAATTGTTTATCTACCAAGAAAGAAGACAAACAAGATATTACAAAAGAATGTTATTATGTTTTAAAATTAATTAAAAACTTAAAAAATAACTTTGGTTCTACAATGTTAGTTGATATATTATACGGGGCAGCATCGAAAAAAATTAATTCTATTATTAAAGAAATGAGTGTGTTTGGAAAATTAAAAAATACAAAGAAAGAAGCTATAAAAGATATTATAAGATATCTAATAATTAATGAATATTTAATTGAAGTTAAATTAGAGACAACATTTGGTTCTGTAATTAAATTAAATAAGAAAGGAGAAGAATGGATTAAAGCAAATAAAAAGGTTAATGATATAGAAGATAAAATTTATCAAATCAAACTAATATCTTTGCATAAAAAATCAAATAATCAGGAAGCATTTGTTCTACCCGATGATTTTGAAAATAAATTAAAAGAATATAGGAAGAAAAAAGCCGATGAAAATGATGTAAAAGTATATCAGGTATTTCCTAATGCAACAATTACTTCTTTATTAAGTATACAAGTAAAAGATATAAATGATTTTAAAAAAATAGAGGGGCTAGGAGAAAAGAGAATTGAAAAATATGGAAATGATATACTAAAAATTATAACTGGTAAATCATAACAAGATAAAAGTTCACTTAATATATTTAAATAGATCTTATTGTATATATATAATGTTCGACTCTCATATATCTAACCAAATATTATCTTATTTAATTAAATGTAAAAATTGTAAAGTTAATAGCATATCTAATAAAGATAATACGTGTTGTATTTGTAAAGATTTTTATTGTCATAAATGTTCTAATTTATTAAATTCATATTATGGTTTTTTTAAAAATAGTTATTGTAAAAGTTGTTCTGAAATAATTTTTAATAAATAATTATAATTATAATTCTTGTTTTAAATTGAGTTAACAAATAGTATTCGTTATGCGTGCCTTTCATTGCTTTGTAAAATAAAAGACATATTTGAATATTACCAATAAAAATTGATAGATTTCCTCATAAATTAACTTATAATTAAAATAGAACATGACAGAAAAAAAAGTAGGAATAGGCGCGTCTATAGTATTCTTTTTTATTTGGGGAATTATATCAATTATATCATTATATATGGCAATTAAAACATACGACCCATTATATTTAACTATTACTGGTATTAATACTATTATATTGTTAATATTCGGAGTTTTTTACCTATTTGAAAAATTTACATCGCGTGTTGAATTAATAGATGAGAACTTATCTGATAATTTAACATCTGTAGTATAAAAACCAAAGAACTTATCAAAGAACTTATCAAAGAACTTATCAAAGAACTTATCAAAGAACT
>JGI20160J14292_10000466_pt1 | contig 36739 bp, 38 predicted proteins | sample COG_10_FD_14292 | JGI IMG/M metagenome (IMG submission 14292) | reverse complement strand
AATATTAGATTACCATTCTCGTCCAATGCCCTCTCTGTTTTCTCATATTTGTTTTTTTGTGAATCGTATACAGGTAATCTGCTTAGAACTGCTGTCGCCATTTTATACTCCCGTACTTTTACTTAACTTTACTTCTAAAAACACTATCATCGATACTTGACCCTAATTATTAGCATATTAATCGTCGAACTTCGCATAGGCCGTGATTGTATCATCATCGGACATATGCTCTTCGTAAAAATAAAAAGATCTATCCTCAGAGTACATGTAGTCTGCTTGAGAGGATGCAATTAATAGCGCAGAGCTATCGCCTACCTCTATACCATTTTGAAGTATTCCGTTTAAAAAGCCTTGATGATAGTTATTAAACTCTTTTAGCCTTCCAAATTCATAAACTCTAAAGTCAAGCCCAGATATCGCCGTAGTCGAAACATGTCCCGTCGCAGACACCGTCTGACTAGAAATGGTTATTGTACCTCCAACATCAACATAGGCGAGCTCTCCGTTTGAATTTACACCTATACTTCTAAGCTCCGAAGGCAAATCTGAAGGCATTATAAAAAAAAACTCACGATTAGAGGAACTGCTAGGCTTTATTCCAAACCCGTAACCTGACTGGTTTTTTATTAAAATACTCGCATCATAATTGCTCGAAGATATTGTCAAAGAGGAACTGCCCTTAGTCTCTATTCTCATGCCAACATCGGAAGACGAGCCTGCAGATCTTATCATAGGATCTTCAATATTGAAGCTCCCAAAAACAAGATGACTGTTTGTGGTTCTTTCCATGCTCAGCTCCATCATAGTGTGTCCAGATCTATTTCTGATCTTTTCACCATCCGACGCAACGACATCACCAAATTTTAGTTTTGTAAATACTGACATAATTTAATTATTCTCTTGACATTCTACATAATACTTTTTTTATTAATTGAAAATTGCAAATAAAAAAGTTCCGCCTCCATATAGAAAGCGGAACTTGAAAATTTACAAAAATGTATTATTTTCTAAAACATCAATTACTCAGCATAAAAGAATGCTATGGAATCTTCTGTAGAAACCATATCATCTGCAAAGTAGAATACAGCCTTTGTAGCTCCAGAATCATAGTTGTATGCATAGTCAGCGTCACCAGATGCCAACAAGCCCGCAGCGCTTCCTTCGTCTATACCCTTCTGAAGAATTCCGTTAAGGAATACTTGAAAGTGATGATTTTGATAGTCAGAAAGAACACTTGCAACCTCAACCTTGATTGTAGTTGTTCCACCTACTGATCCACCAGCAGTACTGCCCATGCCAGCTCTTTCTTCAATAATTGCTAACTCAGGAAGTCCACCAGCATCAACATCGATACCTTTACCCAAACCAGCAGCTAAGAATTTTGCTCCGTTTGCGTTCAAGACTTCAACATCATTGATCTTGTAAACTTTTCCAGATTCCAAGTTCCAATCAAGGTTTGAATCCCAAGAGCTTGTAGCATTATCAAACAACAAGGTAGCATAATCACTTTCAGAAACTCTAATACCAGCACCGTTAGAGCTGGCTGCATCTGCACCAGCAGCAATCAAGATATCTTTGTCAGCGACTACTAAGTTTTGAGAATTAACAGTAGTTGTCGTTCCCTGAACTTGGATATCACCAGCGAAAATAACCTTTCCTGTTGTATCATCAATCGTCATCGCAGCTGCGCCGTCGGCCGCTTTAATTGCAGGAACCTTAAGAGCGGTTTCGATCTTAACTGTTGCAGGAAGACCAATTTTAATCTGATCTGTTCCAGAAACCAAAGTTTCTACTTCTTCAACAGTACCAATGAGATTCAGAGTGTCGCCAGCTTCAATGAGTTGAGCGGCACCAGTATCTGCAGTCAAGTTGAAAGAAGATGCAGAACCAGTCGCAAATTCTAACTGACCAGCACTGTCAATCTTCAAGAAAGCATCAGAAGCAGGCAAATCATCAGGAAATACAATAGGAAAGTTTTCAGAAGAAGCGTGAGCCGACAATCCAGGACCTTGCATAGAGTTATTCGCACCAGATGCAAGCTTAAGCTTTGCAGAGTAATCTCCGTCAGGAAGTATTGCTACATAACCTTCACCTTTTGCCATTAATGCAAGGTCTACAGTAGCCTGTCCTACCGATTTAGACATGATTGCAGGTGACTGATCAGCATCAGAGTTTTGAATCTTAAGGTGAGATACGTATGTGTTGGCAACACCAACTTCCAAAAATGCATTTCCATCTTTGTCCGCAATTATATGACCGTCTTCCGCTCTTACCTGCTTCAACGTCATTCTTGTTTTTAAAATAGCCATGAGGCCTCCAAATTATTATTTTTTTAATAGTTTATTGCTTAACCAAACTAATAACCACAACTTATAGTTTTTTTGAGGATAAAGAAGTTTATCTCCTCTATAGAGCAAATACCCTTCTTGAGGCCACTCGATTTCATCTAAAGAAATTACGGTTGACGATCTACCTCTTCTGTTAAGAGAAACTGCAGTTTTTGAATTGACAAGAACCTTGTCTTCTTCGTCGACAAAAGATACTAAAGATCTATTGCCCTTACAATCCTCAATAACGTCACCTTGTTCTGGCTGGACCACTATGTCCGTTCCAAAAAAAGATTTAAACCATAAAACTAACTTTTTAATTTTTACAGAACTCATACTATCTCCAGTTATTAATAGAAATCTAGGAATACATTATCTTTTTAAGCATTTTTAAATTATTGTCATACTTCATAAACTCGGAATTTACGAACTCAAGTCTTAAAGATTCACATTTATTATTTTTATCTTCTAACTCGAAATGATACTTCCCTGAAGGAAGCCTCTTTGCAACTATCAATCTTAAACCACTGGTTAAAAGATACGCTGCAAATGCCAAATCTGACGTAGTATATGTTTCTTTCATATTAGTACCTTATATTTGTTGGTGTATTTTGCAAAACAAAGAGCCATTCTCTTTATCGTGCTCACATCTGTTGCCACTATTCAAATGATATATGCAATAATTATCAGAAATCTCTATAAAAGATTCGGAAAAATCAACATCCTTCGTATTATTTTGAAGCGAAGCGTTTCGATCTCTTTCACTATCTTCTTCTTTTTCAAAAGGAATATCCGCACCATCAATCGGCTCCATTATCAAAAAAGAATCTGAACTTTCTTTTTCCTCAAGAACAACACCACGAGGTTGTGTTATTTTTTCAACATCTTCTTCGAAAAACAAAACTGGGTTTTTTTCTTCGAAAAATTCAAAATCAGACTCAACCCTGTCTTCTACGAAAAGTTCATTGGAAGGTGTGATTGAAGATAAGTCATCTTCATAGTCAAAGAAGTCAATAAAAGAGTCGTTTGGGTGATCATCATCTTTAACGAAGTTACTTCCCCTCTTTGAGAATGAGAAAGGGACTGTTCGTTTTCTTTCGGCACTGGCACTAATATAGTGAAGACGCTTTCTTAATTTATTATTATTCATAATACTACAAAAAATATTAACATAGATCTGGTTTGTGTAAAAAAAAAGGAAGGCCTAAGCCTCCCTTTCTATACAAATAATTCAATTAGATTATTATGCGCTAACAGAACCAGTCGCAACACCACGAGGGTTTACGATACCAATTCCAACAATCTCAGAAACAACCCAGCCAAGCTTTAATTGCTTAGGCTCATCAGCAGGAAGAACTTCAATGTCTTGTCTTACTGGCATAACACCAACAAACTCAGGATCAGCACATGCAAAGGCAGAGCCTGCAGGAACGATCTTAGAAACAATGATGTCAGCTCCGAACATGTGACCATACAAACCAGTTTGCATGATTTCTCTCTGAGTCACAGGATCAATTGCAGAAGAACCACCGTTACCAGCAGATTCCCAATCCAAAATATCTGTAAACTCATTGATGTTCAAGAAGTACTTAGAAGTTACGAGATCCCATCTGTCGATCTCTCTCTTCAGACCCAACATTCCTGACTTCTGCAAAGAACCTGCTTGAGAAGAGGATGAAAGATTTCCTGAAGTTGACTGCATCGGATCAAGAGCAACTGAAGAGTTTTCAGCAGTTCCAGCAAATTCCAAAGCTGCAAATACGTTTGCATCTTCTTGCGCTTGAATTTCTTGACGAGCTTTTTGTTGAGCACGATCAATCACGTTGAAACGTCTTCGCTTAACTTCAGCAATGCGTACTGTAGGGTTTGAAACAATTTCAAACTCAGGAACAGTAACACGGTCACCGAATACGCGAGACTCAGGAGCAGTACCGTTAGAAGAGATGACAACAGCAGCAACGTCGATATCTCTATCGTATACTGGCAATGCACCTTGCGGTAAAGGATCAACAACGAGAGCTTTTCTTCCGACACCTTGATAGTCCAAGTTTCTTCGGATAGGAGTTGCCATTGCTTGACCTAACGCAATTTTTCCTTCTTGAGTCATCAAAGCTTGCTTGATCATTTCATCTCTCTGCTCGTTATTCAACGAAGGAGCAGAAGATTGAACTGAATTTGAAGGATTCAACTCATCAATGATACTAGCATACTTTACGATCTGAGAAAGAGCATCTTGTACGTTTGAGGCGTTTAATTCGCCGTTTGTATTAAAAATATTAGACATAGTATTAACCCTCCCTTATTTTTGACCTAAGAAGTAAAAAGCGAATTTTTCTGCAGCGGCACTTTCACCAGCAGCAGCCAAAGTTGTAGAAACCAATGAATCATCGTTCATATCACCAACAGCGATAGCAACGGAGTCTTCAGAGACAACTGCTGACAATAGACCAGCGCTAGTTGCGTAAAGAGTAGTGTTAACTGCGGTTCCAGTCAAATCGGTCCCGTCGATAGCATACAAGCCAGGTGCGTGCCAACAAGTTACTTTTCCTGATGCAAAATGAGTGGTTGGGCCAATAGCCACAACAGCTCCTGATGCACTTCGTCCGTATGTAACGCCAAGACCAGCAGTTCCGCCAATCGCAGAACCCATAAGAGTTCCGTAACCTTCAGTTCCGTCATCCAAAAGGAATCTTAGCTGTGATGCCGTTCCTGTTCCTAGCACTGCAGGTGCTGGTTGTCCAAGTGCGACCATAAGTTTGTCACCACCAGATAGTGGTCCTACTTGTAGTGCGTCAGCAGCAGCTGGATCTTCAGTTGAATTCCCAGTGTTTGTATCTGCCTCGAATACACCAATTTCTCCACCCGTAACAGTTTGTGCTGCTTTTAGGTCAAATTGACCAATAGGGCGAAGACCTGGCTGTAAAATATGTAAAGCCATAATTATATCTCCATAATTAATTTAGTTTAGTTGTTATTTGTTTCTAAAGTTACCAGAAGGAATACTTCTAGCAACGTCAACATGATTAGTTTTGCTCTGATGACCGTTTTCAACCAAACCACCTTTGCCCAAACTCTTTGAAAGATATACTTCGTCTTTATGAGAGTCTGATGTGATGTCAGATCCTTCGTAAAAAAAGCCCATAAGGTCTTTTTTTGTTCTGGAATCATTTACGGGGTGTTTTTCCTCGTAAAAATCTTTCATTCCACTATAGAACTCTTTCAGTAGTGGATCATCATTAGAACCCTTTAAGGCGTCCTTATAATAACTTTTAGAAAAATCATCTGCCATACGTATTATTGCTTGTTTATTAATAGTATTTGAAAATTTCTTTACTTTTTTAGACATATCTTCTCCCTCTTTCTTTATTTTCGTTAATTCTTCGAAATATTTATCCTTTTCTTTTGCCGACTCGTCAGAAGATTTTAATAACTCACTCAGATTAATCTTAAAAGTATCAACCTTGCCTTTCTTACGATCTTCGTCTGACATTACAGCCAGATATGAATCCACAAGCATTATAGATTTTGAGCACCAAGCAGATACGAAATCTGGAGAAGCAAAGAATAGCTGATTCTTTGTGAGACCCGCATCCGACACATTCCCCGTACTTAAGAAGTGCTTAACTAATCTTTCCGAAATCAGCTTCTTTGTACTCTCAAAGTTTTTTTCATCGGAGTCTTCCTTTGTATCTTCTACTTTTTCAGGATCCTCCTTAGCCAAAACTAACATTCCATCTCTAGAATCATTGGAATTTCCAAAAAGACTTATACCTTCTGATGAAAGTCCATTCATTGTATTTATATCATCCCAAAAACCATCTGTAGCTGTAGCTGTAGATTTAGGACTAACGTTTTTCATGAATTTAGAAAGACCATTATTTTTTTTAAGTACACGCTCAAACATACCTTTAACTCTATCGGATCTTATTTCTACAAATCTTTCTGAGAAAACATAAAAATACTGTCCCACCGCTTTAAAATTCATAACAAGGCTTGCTCTTGCTAAAAATCTAAGAAAACCTCTTGTATAAGGGCTTAGAAGGTTCATTTTGGACAGGTCTGCATATTCTGCAGGAACTCCTCCTCCACTTCTTCCAGCGACACTAAGATCCCTCTCAAAGCCTCTTCCTCGAGCCTCCCTGTAGAAATAGCTAAGATTACTCATAATCTTTAATCTCTTGAATAGTTCTTTCTATCTTGTACAGGTCTGCATAGTTACTATCATCTATAGCTACTGCAGCCATTTTCTCCAATTCTAAAATCATGGATGATCTTACTTTAATTTCATACTCTTCAGCTTCACCGTCCTCAGAGACTATAACAACTTCATCGGCGACTCCATCTTCGGCAAGATCAGAAACCTGCTGCTTGAAATCCTGCACAGACTTGCTTGTATCTTCAACAACCTTTTTAAAGTTTTCAACCTTTTGTGAAGAGCTCTGAGATTCTTTAATAATTTCAGAAACCTTCATTATGTTTGATATCGTATTAGACTCTAGCTGAGAAAAGACCTCAGAATTGTTAAATAATTTTACATCTTCTTTTGACCATTTTGACATTGGTAATCTCCATTTTTTATAATAACATAAACTCTAAGGTAGAGTTTGTAGCGCTTGGTGGTCCAGTCACAACCGCGACCCCTGGATGAGTATCACTGGGTGACTTAGAAGTAAGCTTGCCTTCAGTATTTACATATAATGTTGCATTTATCGGATAAATCTGAGTTGTATCAAACTGATCCGTGGCATATATGCCTCTTTGATAGTGAATCGTTATTCTTCCGCTACCCAGTGTGGAGTCATCTCCAGGCCTATTTGCCACGTGGTATATGTAATTAACGATAATCCTGAAAGAATCAAAGATGCCATCGTTATCGGAATCGTAATTAAGAGGAGTCCCTGCAGGAACGGTAATTATTCCGTTTACGGAATTTAAAACAACGGAAACTGTAGAGGTGAAAGAAGAAGATTTAACATTTGGAAATTCAAGAACTCCAGTTACATCTTCAGAGTTAACCAAATCTCCATTTCCATCCGTATGAGTTGCTGTCACTGAAACTAAAATTATTTCATCAATTTGCGGCTTTGTAAAAGAAACAGTTCTTATGTCGTCAATTATGCCCAATGGCGCAGTTCCATCAGATACTGTTGCGACTATGTCATTACCTATCAACCCAAGCTGGGCAAAACATCCAGGTTCGAACTCTGCAGTAGGATCTACTGGCAGAGATATTGGCATTGAGTTTCCACTGTGAATAATTTTTAGCATAGCTTCCCTTAATACAAACTTACAATTTTATTAATATAAAAAAGGGACCGCCCTAGAAAAAGACCGACCCCTTTAATTATACTCAAAGTATTTCAATGAAAGATTATAAGAATTAAGTGTTTTTAATTCTTATCATAGAGGCCTCAATTGCATCGGCTCCAACATTATCTCCACTAACTCTCATATTTCTTGCTATCTTCTGAAGTTCTGTGCAAACAGAGTTCTTTTTCGCAGATTCTTTTCTGAGATCTTTGTTTATTGATATGGCGGTAGCTTCAACAACATCAGATGCGAAAACTTCACCCTTAGCTTTAAGAGATGCTGCAATCTTTCCGAGGCCTCTCATGATTCTGGCCTCTTTGGAGTTCTCATCCATAACCATATCATCCATACCCATGTCGTCCATAGCCATGTCGTCCATAGCCATATCGTCTATAGCTTCGTCAACCTGAGTTGCCATAATGTCTTTAGCCATATCCATCATAGCATCACCATGATCTTCGGCATTATCCGCAACGGGATTTTCCTCAGAGTGGTATTCAGCCTTCTTTTCAATTTTCTTATTCATAAGCTGTTGGAATTTCATAGCGATATCATCGCCTGCAAATTTTCTATACATATTAATTACCTCTTGTAGTCCCACATTCCTGAAAGCAAGTTTGCATTCATTCTTGATGATGTTTGAGTTGATGCGAAGTCATTAGTTTCTTTAAGGCCAATGTTAACACCGCCAAGGTCAGAAGCTACTTTCATATAAGAAACGTTTTTGGTATTTCCAATACTCTTTTTAAAGCTTTCAAAAGCTCTATCGTCAAATCCCATAATGTTATCTACCTGATCGTCCAAAGCAGTTTTAGTTTGACTAATCAAACCTTTTGTTTGCATTTCTAAGGCAACATCATAAGCTCGTCTAAGCTTTATTTTGTAATTTTCTCTTTCCTGAGCAACTTTTTTCTGCTCAAATTTTTCTGAAATTACTTTCTTATAGGAGGCTTCTTTTTCATGATGCATTGCATCTTCAGCTTTGTCTCCAGCGTGGTCTTCGGCACAATCTTCAGCGTGATCTTCTGCGTGGTCTTCAGCATGATCTTTAGCGTGGTCTTCAGCCTTCTCTTCTTCGTAAGATGCAGCTCTATATTTTAACTCTGCTTGCTTAAGAAGAGCTTCTCTTCTTGTCTTTCTCAAGTCCATAGCCTGAGATATAAGACCTTGAACGCCTTCGTCTGAGTCTTTAGAAGCAACCTTGTTGATTCTTGTTCTTGCCATAGCTGTTTTGATTTGTGTCCCGACAGCAAGAAGAGCTTTTGCCTCTCCGACTAGTCTGTTACAATCATCAACCGCTTCTCCAGCAAGCTTTGTGAATCTTTTTCTGTCCGCAGAAGAAATTTTACCAATATTGTCGTAAGTCTCAGAAACCATTGCCATTTCGTCAGCACTTTCGTCCAACTCTGTCGATGAAGTCTTAATTCTGCCAACTAAATCTCTAGCAAGAGACTCGATTTCTCCATCGGACTCTACAGGCTCATCTCCAAAGGTATTAACATTAACGGTAACGTCTCTACCCTGATCAGCCTCAAGTTCTTGAACTAAATCTTTCATCTCAGCCAAGATTTCTTCTATTGTTACGATCTTTGCATCAATTTGAGTTGACGCATGTTCTTCAGATTCTTCTTGCTCAAGACCATCATCATTTTCTTCTCCAAGATCTTGAACTTCTGGAAGTTCCGAACCTTCGGGTGCACCCATATCTTCCATCATAGGAGGCATATCTTCCATTTCTCCCATCTCTGGCTCTTCCATCTCTGGTAGCTCTTGAGCATTCTTAAGAATGCTTATGGTTTTATTTAAACCTTCCGCTCTAACCGTTTTGCAGACTTCTTTCCCATACTCTTTAGAAGAAACCCAATCCCAATTGCTTTCAATATCTGGACCAAAAATTCTTCCAACTCTTTCTGCAAAAACTCTGTCTCCTCCTGCGAAAACTTCAAATATGCAGTTTTTCTTGTCCAAAGCTCCAGATGCTCTTCTAATAAGCTTAAGCTTTGTTGAAAGACTAGGGCCTCTATATGCAGAAGTCTTCGATAAAGGTCTTGCTAAAGCGGCTCTGCTTAACTTTGCCTTAAGCTCTGCATCGCCAGGAGCTAGGCCCTTATCTCCGCCAAGATTACCAGTTTGCTTCATTTGCTTGTCATTATCAAATGTATACTTTTCTTCTTTAAAAGTATTAGGCTCTCTACCTTCAGATCCGCCTTGCATATAAGCCATTCTCTTCATAGCTCTTTCTTGAATGGCAGCTCTGCTCAACTTTGCCTTAAGCTCTGCATCGCCAGGAGCAAGACCCTTATCTCCACCGAGATTGCCAGTTTGCTTCATTTGCTTATCATTATCAAATGTGTACTTTTCTTCTTTAAAAGTATTAGGCTCTCTACCTTCAGATCCACCTTGCATGTATGCTAGTTTTCTTCTTGCCTGAGCTCTCTTCTCTAATTTGCTATTACGCATTAATTCCTCCAACGCATTTTTAGTTCTTAATTTAATATTATTTTTGTTTAAAGAAGCCAAGCTAACGGTATCGCTACCTGGCTGCGGAAAATCTTCTCTAAAGTAATCTTCAGTATCACTATTAGAATTAGAAATAGTCTCTTGGAAGTTAGATGGATCGCTCAAATAGTTACTTTCGGAGTCTACTTTTACTTCACCTTCAGAACCAAGGTTTAATCTACTTAAAACTTCTTCAGCAAGAGAGTGTTTGCCCATTTCGTCCAATACTTTTGCCGACTCTACTATGTTTCTCAACTCATCTACACTAACCTGATCAAAAGACTCGTCAGCCTTAAACGCAACTTTTACATTCTTATCAAAAAACTCATTTATTATCTCATTCCTCTTGTCCAAAGAACAGGAGTCGTCTTTACATGCTGTTTTCATTATCAACTCTAAATGTTTCGCTTGAGAAACATTCAAAGATGCAATTTTAGTATCTACGTTTGATACTCCAGCACTTGTAAACTGTGATTTGTACCCATTGAGCGAAGCAATACATTTTAAAAGTATTGCGCCAGGCTCTGCGGGCTGAACAACAAGACTGTACTCTATCGGCTTCAAACCAACATTTACTTCTCCGTGTCCCGTCCTATCCTTAACATGATTGCAATATTCACTTGCAATCTTCGCCTTATTTCCACACTCAGTACAAATACTCGTCTCTACGGCAGTACCCATACTTCCGTACCTAACCAAACCCTTCTCAACTTTGCTTGCCAAATCAGGATAGTTAGCTTTGTCTAGTGCACACAAGCCAACAATTTGCTTGAATTTCTCATCATAGTGTGTATCTAAGATGATACCTCTGATTCCATCAACAGAAGATGACTCGTGATCCCTGCATAAAGGAAGTCCGATCCACTCCTTGGCAGCAATCTTAAGTTCTGATTCTGGAAAAATATCTGAGTTATTATTTCTGTGAGGCTTGACATTTCCATGCCAATTCCAATCATTATCAAAATAGCCCCATGCATCTTCTCCGTTTGCGAGCTTCTTTATAGACCCGCCTTCACTAAGAATGCTTGCCTCCGCAGCCTTCATAAATATAATGCTGAAGTAAAGAAAGTCGTCAGATCTCGGAGAAATGCTCTTTATAGATTTCGCAACCTTAGACATTCTTCTGACGATATTTTCGTCAGCCAGAACTTCTCGTACCTTATCTTTACTTAGAACTTTTGAGCCAAGGGAGTTATTTGACTTTTTAATAATCATAATTTTTTTCCTATTAAAATCAACTAATCATCTAAAATTAGCCAGACGCATATATGTGTAACTTTTCTAATCAGTAAGAAGGGGCTTTCCCAGTATATGCTCCCAGATAAAGCTCCTGCATCTTCGAAGAACTGTCTCCAAATCTTCAGAAATCTTACAAAAATCGTCTGTTTTTTGACTTAAGTCGTTATAAAAGTTCTTAGAATCCATTTTTCCTTGCAATGACAAGATTTCCTTAAAGAATTTGCTAAGATTTCTTGTTGTTGCAAGCATAGATCCCATTATGTCTTCAACATGAGTAGTGTCTTTGATACCTTCTAAGAGTTTGATTGTAGAGTTTACGGAGTACAGTACCGCTTTAAATTTTTTAAGCTGTCTTCTCATCGACTGTCTATACACACCTTCTGACGATAACACAGCAGTATAATTTGACTTGTGCTTTTCATATATGTTCCTATTGTACTCAAGACTAGCAACCATATCTCTTATTCTTTTAATATTTTTAACGACTTCTTTGTCTACAGTAAGAGCCTTTTCTTTTGCTGAGTTTGAAACGGGAAAAGCGGCTTCCTTCTCTATGGAAAAATCAAATATGTTGATCTCATGACACGCCAGTGCGCTACAAATTATATTTGAAACCTCGCTAATACGTCTTGACTTCGAATTTACTATTTTATATGAACAGCCAGGATAAGCCTTATTGAAGGCTATTTTAGTGTTAATAGAGTTAAGGTCGGAATCATTTATCAAAACAAAATTATCGCTTATGGGTTCAAAGTAACTAGCCTTTTTTGAGAAAAAATTTCTACTTCCAGAAAGATGATTTATTCTCTCCGAAAAACAGCTAGAGCCTTTTATTATAGATTTGACGCTGGACGATACTATTGTCGTTTTATCTACGTCTATAAGATCAGATAGGTAATATGCGTCAATTTTAGAAAACTTAGAGATATCTCTATCCTCTTTCTCTACTGCAAAACACTCATCGCCTTCTGAAATATCTTTATCTTTACAGGTACCGCCATTAACCTCTATGACCAGGTCAGCCATTCCGCCGTAAAACTTTTGATCTCCAGGCTTTACATTTTCACATATTTTGCTTACTACTCCATTTGTTATAAATAAAATATCTATAGGAAAAGAAACATCCTTCATTTGAAATGTAAGTGGCATCTCCGTATCATACAGAAAGCACATAGCCTCATCATCTTCCAAGAAATCTACAGCCTGAAGGCCTCTATTCTTTTCTTCGGGGGTATTGCACATAAGAGTCTTAAAAAGATTCTCACCTATGCTATAATACTTAAATTTATCTTCTGTTCTGGAAACTGAAGAATAGTCCTCGTTCTGCTTAAAATATAAACCCAAGTCTAGGGCAAACTTTCTAACCGAAAGATCGTGCTTTGACGACATTATTATTAGCTCAGAATCATTTGATGCCTTTCTTTCAAAATTTTTAATTAAAATCTTGTAATCTTCTGATGACCTCAAAGCCTTATTTATTATTATCTTGTCAAATCTGTCAATTTTGCTCGAATATCTAACATCATCACTAAGAGTTCTAACACCTGCGATAACTCTGTTTGAGATGACAGTCACATTATCCTTCATTATGCTTGCTGGAATGTTATCACAAGCAAAAAGAATATTGTTAATCTCCATAATCTCATCATCTGGAACAGGTTCGTTGTCAGAATCTACAAGATGGTTACTATTAGGATCTATTACGGAGAAGGAAGAGTGATCGCTTGGATCTTGATTCTCCACATAGTCTGTGTTCTCATTTATTCTTATCATAAAATACTTACCTCATTATCAAAGTTAACTCATCTATTACCCTTTTTATGAAATAGGTATCTTTTGCGATGAGAATATTCTTAATTAAAGAAAGGCTAACTCCAACAGATGCTCCGCCTGGAGATTTCTTATTAGAAAGTTCTATTGGGTTAAATTCTTTAATCTTTTCTTTTATTGACTGTACAGACTTTGGTCTGGACTCAAGCTTCATCTTTGACAATATAATCTTTATAACCTCAAAGATCCTCTCTGCGACAAATCGAGGATCTCCTGACGCTGAAAAGTTTGCAGTCTTGTATGATACATAAAATGAATCCATAGCCTTCTCTATAGATGTTCTCGCATCATGTTTTTTAATTAAAACATTAAACGCATCTATCATCTCATCTAGACTTTCAAGGAACCCATCTTCTCTGAAGCTGTCCAAGATTAAGCCCTGGGCCCTATAAAATGGATCTGAATTATCATATAGTATGGCGAGCTTTACTATATCCGACATAAAGTTTCGACCTTTTGGGTTCATTCTAGAGGCTAGAGACTCTAAATCTTCATAAACAAAATAGTTTTTGTTTGCAGAAAAGCCTGCAGAGCCGTTATCTCCTTCTAAAAAACCAGCCTCTCCTCCTTCAAGAAGATTTAGGATCTCTTTTATATCTGCAAATCTTCTCTTTTTAACTTCTTTTTTGGGCATCACTTATCCCTATAGGCTTAGCATCTTTTAAGCTTATTTTTACTTTCTTTCCATTAACAGAATAATATCCATTATTCCCTATATACTCAGAAAGCGTTGTTTTTATTTTTTTACCGCCCACGCTGACTAGGTAGTAAGTGGACTGCGTTGTAGAAGAAGAATTCTTCTCTAAAAACCCATCTTCAGCCTTTGAGGGAATTGAGATCTTAAAGTGTGCTGGCCCAGAAATATCGGCTGAGGGCGAAGAAGAATATTTCTTTGGGGAGATTGTATAAAGATCTTCTCCAATGTGCGCACTAAGATCTGGCTTTTTAATATGAAAAATGGTGTCGCCATCTGAGAAGGTAACGCTAGCTCTCGTTATAGTTATTTTACCTTCCGATATGACAACTTTAGCGTCTGGATGGACAAAAACTTGAGAACGGGCTTGAGTATCCCGAGAGAGATTTGATCTAATCACATCCTCTGTGTTTCCAGGAAACTTTATTACTATTTTAGAAAAAGGACTTATAATTTTTTGAAAAGAAGAGCCCTTCTCTATAGACCCCTTATTGGCGCCCAAGGGACCTTTCTTGACGGCTATAGAAACTTTACTTTCCTCACTGTCTATTTTTATTTTAGGCTCAGAAGATGGTTTCTCTCTTCTGGCCGAAGTAAAACATGATGTTAGCATGCTTTTTATCGATCTAACCTTTGACAATGCCTGAAATATCACATAATTATTACATATATCTTTCTCTGAAGAGTTTGCATTCAGATCTACAAGATTTCTTAAAAGCTCTGAAACAGCATAAACATATTTGTTAATCTCAAAACTTAATTTTTTAGAAATAAGAAAGACCTCATCCTGTTCCGTAAGATCTGCATTCATGTTAGACGACAGCATATTCTTTTTTTTCTGTCTATACTTGCAAAAGGCTTCTGATAAAAGACTAGACCTTGTATCTACTTTTAAATGAAAGCTAAGTCCAGGTATCTTCTTAACTTCAGATGAAGAGGAGTTTACCCCAACATACTGATCATATACTCTTAAGATACTGGACGACTCTTCTTGTATATATCCGATATCAAAACCCAGAAGCGTGCCTTCTTTTCCTGATATTAAAGAGTAAAGATCTCCTAAAGTCATACCTCTTGAGATCTTACCTATATTGACATCTTTAAAGATCCTATCGTTAGAAGCTGATGATTCTCCAACATTATAGCTTTGCAAGTCAGCACTTACGCCTGCTGGAAAGTTCTCTTCAAGTACTTTATAGTTTCCCTTAGAATAGTTAGCTGCCGAAGCTCTATTTAAAATCACGCTACCGCAAAAAGCATTGGTCAGCCTAATCATATTTGTAGTTGGTGTAGCAGTTTGAGATTTTTTTATTATTTTTTCGTACTTCATCCTAGAAGACCTCCTGGTGAGCTTCCGTCTGGTCCGCCTTGACCGCCACCCATATCTACTCCTGGTATTCCTCCGCCTTGATCATCATCCTCTGAAGATGTTGTTCGTGCGGGCTCAGGTATAGACTTATTAGGGTCTAGTTTTTCTAGTTCAGATAGTCTCATTTCCGATAATATCTGTTGCTCTTTTGCGAAGATAGCCTCACTAACAGCCTCCTCTCTTAATCTTCTCTTTTCTTCTTCATACGACAAGCCTAAAGACCTATAAACGGTCTGTAAGGAAACCTGCTTGTTACTTACGAATGGAGTTATAGAGTTTACATATTCCCCGACATCATAAAGATTCATATGATTAAAGTCAATTTGAGGAACCAGAAGTCTTTTCTCTCCATTCTTATATTCAAAAAAGTCTTGTATTTCGCATATAGGTGCAAAAATCTTTCTCTCTAGCCATTTTTTCATCATATTTCTAAAAATATCATAGCGCTGCCTTAAAACTTCCAATCCAACGGAAGAAGACGCGTATGAGTTACCATGAACACCTATCTTTCCATCTTTTCTAGTTACAAATATATGATTCGGAACATCAAAGCAGAAAACTCTTTCTTTTTCTACGTAATTAACACTTACATCACTAGGTCTAACTAGAGTTTTAAACTTACGATTACGACCCCTCTTTGACTCTTCATTCTTAAACACAGATATATGGTAAATATCTTTTCGCGTTTCGTCTCGCTTTACTCTTTTTAATTTAGATGAGTATCCAGCTTTAAAGCATATCTCCTGAAAGTCATCTGCCATTCTACCAGACACAGTAAAGTACTTAAAAGAGCCAGAAGAGCTATTCTTGTTGACCGAACCATCACCAAGGCACATTGCCTCAATAAGAGTCCTTAAATTAGCTCTATCAAGCTTTTTAACCCACTCTGCAATATACTTACCTTCGCTTCTCTCTCCGAAGTTACTTAGAATATATTCCGACAACTTAGTGTTTGATACTCTCCAACATCTTTTATTGCTATTCTCACAATTAATCGTTGATTTATATTCAAACTTAGAGAAAAGATCAGACATCGCCTCAAACCCTTTACTGCTCTCTTGCTGAGTAATTGTGATAGCGCAGGGGTTATTATGATTTCTCTTTGGGTCTCTTCTTCGGACAAGGTGACCTTCTGATAAGTAATATCCTAAAAACTTACAAAAGTTAGTAATTCCAACTTTTCTGATAAACTCAACCTTAGAGTATTGCTCTTTATCTGGAATTAAGACGAAATCTTTCTTCTCACCATTAAACTCGCTTGCGAAATTTAAAAATCTAACATTGCCTCTGTACTTTGAACTAAAGGTGTCACCAGAAAGTAAATCATTATCAGAGAATACACTAATAGCTTTTTCTTTCTCGAATGTGCATCCTCCATCTCTACTCAAAAGAATGTCATGAAAGTCTGTGCATTCAAAGTCATTCATATCATTTGTAATAGAATACATAAGTCCTGAAAACAAGATGTCTGTCTTATTTGTAGGTGACTGATACTCTAACTCATGATTATTAGGATTAATAGTTGCAATCTTATCTCCATCTTGAAACATATCAAAAGATATAAAGCCCTTACCCTCAACGAGTATTTCGGTATTCTTAACAGGAACGCAAGCGCCCTCCTGGTCCATTAGAGATTTTGGAACCATAAGTCCTGCGTAAAGATTATCCGTTATATGAGTTATGTCAGAGCCTATATCCATAACTCCCGAACCAGCACCATTTCTTTCGATAGTAACATCTGCATGAGTTACTAGCTTGAAATCTTTGTCGTATTGAGCTTCTTCCAAGATATGCCTAAAAGCTTCTATGTCAGATTGAGATGGTCTGTAATCATTACCACCAAGTTTTACCAAGGTTAGTGGATTTATCATTCCGTCTGCCTGAGCAAACTTACTTTCTCTTAACTTATCATAGAGCATGATATCTTTATAACAAGAAACTATAATTGATGTTCCTCTTATATCGTAAGGAGAGCTTAAAAGTTTTAAATGAGAAACATTAAAAGGATCTAGGGGGATATTTTTTCCTCTTCTTACATTATCAATTATGTGCTCTGGTATATATCTTCTCAGAGCAACATCAGAAGGGGCAGTTGAATTTATCAATCTTTGCAATGACGCATCAGGTCTTAAAGATGCAATTGTTTGATTGCCAATTATTGACTTTTTGACATGAACATAATCTGGATTTAAAATGGATATCCTAGACCAAGTACCGTTAGACTCATCTAGCTCAGAATATGGGAAAGTTTCACCTAATTTCCAAAACTCAAGTCCAGCACCATATATTACAGAATATAGATCTATTCTTTCTGCCATATCCTCAAAAAACTGCTGAACTTTCTTAGAAGAGCATGAGATATTTATTTTTGATATAGGAAAAGAGGCGTGAAGATTTATAGCGTTTCTAACAATAGGATGGGTATCGTAGTAAATGCGATTCCACGCATTCATTGTTACTCTATCTCTAGGAAGATTTAAGTTAGCCAGCTGAAACAGTGGAGAGTAAACTTCTGGACCCATTCTATCAGTCTGAGAAGAGCTACTAGGCTGGCCCATTGGAGATACTATAGATCCGATTTTATTTAAAGAATCCTGCCTGTACTTTGGGGAGTGTGCGATGGATGGAGTTTTTGACGCAATACTATCCTCATCAGCAACAGCCTTTTTGGTTATTGCGTCACTAATCTCAGCCCTTCTAACATCAGATAGAGCATCAAACTTTTTTCCAGGATTGTTTGGTCTACTTGTTCTTCTCATAATCTTCCCCGACAACTTAAATCATTTAATTAATATAATACTATATAATACTATATAGAAAAAGTTAAAGTCTAACTTTCGCTATAACGGGAACAGGAAAGTTTGGCTTGTCAACATGACCAGGTCTTACGGTAAATCCCTTTGTAAGGTCAAATTTATATGCCATATAAGCATACATAAGTGCCATAAGTCCATCATTAGGTAATGACCCCTTAACATATGTTTTTATTGGCTGTCCACCGACAACTCTTTGTTTTAATTCCATAGAGGTGCAGTGATCTATAAGCCACTCTATCTTCTCATAAGATTTCCACGGCATTCTTATCTTACCCTTCTTAAATAAATCAAAAATCTCCTCAATCATCAAGTCTTTATTATAAGACACGATAAGTTCTTCTTCTCTATACTTCATAGGCTTCACTAGCGACGCACTACCCTGAGCTCCAAGAAATCTTTCCCCATACATAAGCTGTATGTCATGAACAACATCCTGACCAAAGAACCAGTCAGAAACTCCTCTTTTTATTCCAAATCTTCTATACACTTCTTTTATTGTTTCTTTCTTATATTCAAAATTATTCTGTCTCAACTTATGAGCATGCTCAACTAAAATTATACCATCGTGAGTTACGGATATTACAACAACGCAAGAATAAGACTGTCCTCCAACAGAACCCTTAGTATCATCCTTTCCGCCCCAGTCTACGCCCATATAGGATGTTTTTATTCTAGTATCTATAGTTTGAGAGAAAGATCTATCTTCATCCTTACACTTATCGTGTATGTCCGCCTTTGTCAGAGGCATCCCTGATCCAGAGTAAAACTCTCCGATTACCTCATTATTCCAAACTCTTTCTGTTTGCGCAGGGTTATTTTCAGGCATTAGATCAAGAATATTTTCTTTTGAAAAGTAAGGTATATATAGTTGATTCACCTGAAATCCAACATACTTGGCATTCTTTGATCCAGTCACAACCCACTTCCCTTTTTCTATTGCAACGGTTTTATGCTGCCTGTGCTGACAAAGAGGACACTCTATTGTAAACTTCTCAACCCATATCTTTCTCCACCTATCATCTTCGGTAAGGTAGAAGGGGTACGTTTGGTCACACTTTTCACATCCCAGATGATAATATCTTTTATCTGACATTTCCCATATGGTATTAAAATGAGACCCCCTCTCTTTTGGAGTTCCAAAAAAAACCTGCACGCCCTTACCTACAGGCCCGTACTTTGCGGCTGTAAGTATTTTTGTAGCATTACCTATTGCTGTCGGATTCATATCTTGAACTTCATCAAAGAAGCCGAAGTCTACAGTCATACCTCTTATTCTGTCGGCATCAGAACCTACAGATTCTATCCAAAGCGTTCCAGTTTCAAACTGCTTCATGGTAAGATTATCTACAGCGTTTTGAGATTTAAGCTTGTTATCGTTTATGAAGTCATCTTTAGCGGTTCTTATCATCCCTTCTAATTTATCTTGAGAGAACTTCTTTACTTGGGCTAATGCTGGAAACAGATGGACGACTCTGGCTGGCGGCTTTGAGAATAGGCCAGAGTTTGTAAAGTAAAGGTCCAGACCTCCCGCCATAACAGAAGCTCCGACCTGTCTTCCTTTTTTTATAACTATAGGCTTTCCGTTAGCCTTCGGAGCCTGCAAGGCGATATATCTATATATATCGACCATAAAGCGCCATCCATTACCAAGAATTTTAAACGGCTCTCCATCTATAGTGAGATTGTTTTCTATAAACATCGCAGGATCTAAATCCTGAAATCTTTTCGATACCTCATCAAATAAATCTACTTCATCTTTAAATTCTTTACTCATACAGACATACTACTCTTCGAAGAAAAAAAATTAGCCCTTGTCGTTATCATCTTCTTCAAAATCATATATTCCCTCTGAAGGTATAAACTCAACCTGTCTGAATTCAGAAGGCTTTCTCATATCTCCCACATGTTTCTTCAACTTGTCTGGGCACATATTCCCCTCAAAAGAGTAAAATTGCGGTATTTCATTTCTACACTTAGAAAGAAGTTTCTCATAAACCATAGATGGGTTCTCAGACAGAGCACTCTTCATGTAATTAAGAACATATACTATAAATTCTAAAATCTTTGTAGAGTTGCAAGATTCGCAGGACCCACAAGTGCACTTTTCTTTCATAGAGCAAGCTTCACAAGATCCGCAATCACAATCAGATGCCGACTTGTTAATTGCATTGTTCGCACCTGTCAAGAAACCTATCCTGTTTTTTATATCATGCATCTTATCTTCAATATTTGCAAACTTTTCTTCTACCCTAAGATCTTTTCTTTCTTTAACTCTATCCAAGTAGTTACTTTCTTTCGTTATAGTGCTTGCAAAATCTCTAATCCAATCTGATGTTATATTGTAAGATTCTTTTTCGCCTATTCTTGTTACTTTCATATCACAATCTCCTAATTTTTATATTGCGCAATATATTACAACATAGTTGCCTTTAGCTACGGCATCTTCATATCCGTAATCTCCCTTCCTTGCAATTGACATCATAACCTCATCTTCTGAGAAGCTCTCACTAGCCATGCCCTCTTCGATTGCATATTTTAAAAACTCTGACCTGATTCTTTTTGCTTCTTGTAGAAATATAAAAACTTGGTCACCATCGTCTTGAAATACATTATCAACGGCTTTCAAGCCCTCTTCGGTAAGTCCGCCCTCTTCCATAGACTCTTTTATAATTGAGTCTATTTTGTCGGCGAACTTAGAGCTTCCAGCAGCATCAAGCTCATTTGCAATTTTTATTATTTTTTTTGCGAGATCTATGTTCATTTTGCACCTGTAAACTAAGCGAAGTAGTTGGTTATAAAGTCAACACCCTGAAGTTCTTCTTCAGAAGATTTTAACTCTTTCTTATCTGCAGACTCAAGGGAGGGCATTGTACCTCTATCTTTAAATATAGGCTGACCCATATCCATCAATGTTTGAAGTATTTCAAGCTGCTCTCTTTCGTTAATATCATACTTGTTTAGTAGATACTCATAGACATCTTCAAAGGGCTTCCCTGCAGAAACTGTTGAGTTTATTAGTATTCCAGATATAGCTCTTATGAAGGGAGTAATGGAAATTACCATATTGCTTGGAGTGCTCGCAGTCTTTAAAATGTCAAAGGAGCCTCTTAGAAGATTTGAAGATTTAGTCTTTTCTGGCAACATTTGCTTTAATTTTTTCATATGATCTTTTAGATAGAATATATCGGTAAGAACTTTCTCCTGTATTGAGCTTAAATCATCAATACTTTCATTTAAATGACCCTCAATATCATTTCTTATAGATGTAGATATTTCATTTGCAAGTCTCTGAAGCCAGGCAATCGCTCTTTCACATCCAAGAAGGCTGCTTCCGTCATGAGTTGGTATTTTTCCAGGGTATTGAAAATTTACGTATCTTGGAAAGTCTGGGAGATATCTGTCATCCTCATAAGTTCTTTCTCTTTCCTCGTCATCCTTCATATCATCAGATCCGAATTCCGAGATGGATATTTCTGAGCCAGGAATCATGATGTCTTTAAGTTTTGTGTCATCACCCGCCATTTCCATTATCTCTTCAAACTCTTTGTTGAGATCCTTTTGAGCAGCGTCGAACTTGGGAGTTTTCTGACCTACACCCTCCTCTATGTCTTCTTGCATTTCGTCGATATCATCGTTCATCATATCTTTTAAATCTTTTAAGGACTTATCCTTATAGTCTTCAAAAAAAGAAGATAAGGATTCTGCTTCAAGTTCTGGTAAAGCCATATCAAAAGCTCTTTTATTTCGCATGTTTGCTCCAAATTCTAACTTTAGTTTGTAGTAAAGCTGTTTGTAAAATTGTTTAATCCCCTATACTGATTGACATGGTTGTCATCCTTATAGGCGTCAAATGGGTTCCCATCTTCGAAAACGGGTGTACTATCTTGTAAATTATTAGCATAAAATCTAGGATAATCAGGACTGCTTCCTCCAGAAGAGATCGGATCGAAAGGCTTTAGCTCTACCTCTTTTTTATCTTCTGGATCATCATTCATGATTTCCCTAAACATTTCTTTCTCTTGATCTGATAATCTGTCTTTAAGATAATTGTATAATTTGGTGATTCTATTATCAGTCATTTATATACCTACCTAAAAGCTTTTTCCTTATTAACAGCTCTTTATACTTTCCCGCAAGAGGAATTATTTTAAAAATATCAAGGTTAAAGACAATATTTAAAAAGTAATCTTCATCATGATCCATCGCTTTTGCAAAAGATCCGAATAAATATTTTTTATTTTTTTCAAAACAATACTTTATGTAAGGTTTATTATCCTTATAGAAAGAAACTATCTCTTCGTCAATAGCAAAGTTAAATTTTGTTGCAAGCTCAACACACTTGATTACTCTATTTTCATTCTCCATTAAGGATGCGCTTGCAGGCATAATTGTTCTTATCAGCCTATTCTTTATATCGTCAAGGCCTCCAAACTCGTCTACAATTTTATCTTCCTGTATGTCATATAATATTGAATTTATAGTAAAGTTTCTAGATTCGGTCTCTGATAGATCAACTTCAGAGTTAATAGCAAGCATACCCGAAGAGAAATCTATCTTAGAGTGGTCTTCGGATATTATAGTAACATAGCCTTTTTTGCTTATTTTAAAATCTTTTAGGTTTTCCCTTGCGAAGAACAACCCACCCAGGAAGCTTTGCCCCCCAGAATTATTTGTTATATCTATGTCGCCATACTCTCTCTTTAGAAAATAATCCCTAACCACGCCTCCAACAAGATATGGTTTTTCCAGTTTATTTTTCTTAAAGCAATCCGATATAGAAAGAACGACAAGTCTATCTTCTTCTCTAAGGTTTAACATATCATTATCCCTCTACGTCTGAGCCTGGAACAACTACCTTTTCAGTGCTGGAGATTGCCTGTTGCGCATTTGCAAGCTGACCCATCATTTTGGTAACCCTTGTAAGAGCATAGCTAAAAGAATCAATAAGTTTTGATTGGGACTCTGCAAGCTCTGGAAACATACTTGCGATTCCAAGTCTATCAAGCATAATATCAAACTCTGCCAAAAGCCTAATAACTCTTCTGTCAGCCAACATACCTGCGATCTCATCAAGTTTATTTGCAGCATCACCTACATTTATGTCTCCTGCAAGATCGTCATACCTGTCATCGTGATCTGGAACTTTTATATCCTCAAACCTAATAGGCTTTACTTCATCAGAAGAGGGAATTCCATCTGTAGGTTTACTCTCTCTTGGAGCCTCATCTTTACTCTCGCCTAGCGCTTCATCCTGAGGACCAACAGGCTCTGTTCTCGCCACTCCATCAGTCATAGGGTCTTCGGTCTGTCCAGGATTAATAGGCCTTGGGGGAGCGGCTGTGGCTGTTGGAGCGTCAGGCGGTGAGCTGTCAGTAACAACTCCAGCATCTTCAGCAACCTCTTGTGCAAATTTCCTAAGGCCTCCTCCAACCTGATTGTTGGAGAGCTTTAACATTTTATTTGCAATATTAAAGGCATAATTGGATTTTGCGGATTTGGACATGGAGCTTCTAAACACCTTTGTCAGCATTCCAATATATTTGTGAGCTTCTCCGTAATCTTCTGTTGAGATATTTTCATTTTCCAAAAGAAGCCTTGTTAGTCCTAGGAGATATCTTCTAAGCTTTTTATAAGTCGCGTCACCACTATCTTTGGAATGATTAAACTTTTCTTTTGCTTCATAAGTCTTTTCGGAAAGATCGTCTTTTCTCCAGTCCGACTGATCTGCGATTGGAGAAAAATAATGCACCGCCTCTTTGTCAAGGCTTGCCTTCTTATAGTTAAATCTGTTTTTGATCCAATTATAAAAATCGTACTTCTCTTCTTCTGAAGTCATATTTGTTTTCGCTGCAACCTTGACAGAATCATCAAAAGAGTAACCATCGTTCATGTACATTGCAACTTTTTGTTCGCAATTATACCAAACTTCCAAATCGTATCTTTTCTCACCATCTGGTGAACTCATATTAAGGTATGATTTCTTTTCCATCTTTTTCATAGACTTCAAGCCTCCTAAGCAATTCTTTTATTTTTTCTCTAAACTCTTTAACATTCCCCTTTATAATACTATCTCTTAAATATGAAAGTATTTTCTGGGCATCATCTATTTTGATCTTCTTGGTATTATTTCTAAAATAGTTTTCTTCGTAAGAGGGAATGTTTTCATAGCACCAATCTCTAAAAGAAATAAAGCTATTAAGATCCGAAATCGTCAACCTTTTCAATTGATAATTTTTCTGATTCTTTTTCATAGTCAACTAGCCCCATCTTTTGGTTTAACTTATCAATAAATACTGGAATCTTCTCAGAGTCCATTTCCAGCAAAACATCACTTACAACATTTTTAATAATAGTAACCTGTTGCATCATTACATTGACATTAACATTGTGCTCAATTTTATTGTCAGAATGACCCTCAATAAACTTTTTCCAATCGGCCATAATGCTTCTCAAGATGTTTATATATTCTATGAAGATCTTATCCTCTCTTAACGAACCTCCTGACTGAAGAACATTGAAATAATATTCCAATCTTGAATTAACCAAAGCCTCCATCTCTAAGAGTCTTCTTGTAACATCTATTTCCGCATCAACAATCTCTTCTAACTTCTCCTTATACGGAGAACTATTTTTAACTATTTCTTTACGCTCCTCTTCCTTATCCGCATCATCCCTAGCTTTTCTTATTTCTTGAATATCGCTCAGGTACTCTCCTTGGATATTGAGATAATCTTTTCTAAACTTATGAAGAGTTATATATGTAACGTGTTTTTTTGAATCAGAATGTCTTTTCTTAAGCCACTCCTCTATGGATCTGACGCTCTCACCCTCGACCAACTTTTTTACAATTTCGTCTTTATCGGGATGATTTAATATTTTCTTAGACATATTTACCTCATATAAAAAGCGCAAGTATTAGTACATAATACTTGCGCTTAGTTTGTTATAAGTCTATCAATTTTATTTTTTGAATAATACGTCAATTATTCTTGATTCTTTGTACAACTTGCTACTTCTCAGGCTGTCTGAAGCCTGACTGGCTAGAGAATTCATATGAGAGGTTTGATACTGTACGCCTTGAGGATTATAAACAACATTGTCTTCGCTAAAACCTTCATTGTAGTCGAAAACTTTACCACTATGAGGATCTTTAAAAACATTACTCGTTCCAGGAACTCTTTGAGCTTGAACTCCTGGCATATTTGGAACATAACGAGTACTTAAACTAGATGACTCTCTATAGCCTTCTGGAGGCTTATACTTTTTATTATCAAACTGTAAATTATACTTGCCATCGTCAATCTGAGAATTTTCAATAGTGGTTCTTCTTTTCATATCTCTGGTTTCAAGATTAACAGGATGTGTACTTAAAATTCCATCGGTCGACTGTTGCGCTGACTTTTTTAACTTCATCAATCTTCTTATTCTAGCTTCTTTCATTTTAAATTTCTCCAAATATTACGTTAATTTTATTTGGTACGAGGATATGCCAAGCACCTCTGAATCTTTTTGATTCTTAGCTTGACTTATTCTGAATAGAGGAGTTAGCCTTCCGTCTTCGTCAAATGCCAACTTTGAAAGTGGAAGTCCAAATCTAGGAGAGTAAAGATCTAGAGATGTAGGGGTTCTTATCAGATCTCCTCTCTGCACCGCTTGCTTAATCATAGTCTCTTTCTCTTCATTCATGCCTGCTGTCTTAAGAAGACTTGCATATTTTTGAACCGCATGAACTATCTGCGTATCATCAAACTTATTCTGAATGGAGAGTAATGCATCCTCAGCACCCATAAAGTTTTTGTCCGAAACAGAACAAATCATCTCGTTCATAAGCTGATGGTAGGACATATTGTTGTAAGATTGCTTACTGAGATTAATTCTAGAGGCTTCCTTTGTAATTTGATTACCAGCAACCTTTCTTATGTTAGAACTATTGAAGTCATATTTCGAATTACTTGTAATGAAAATAGAAGGCATTAAAGGTCTTCCATTCGAAAACTCAACTGGGAACTCAAAGGAATTATTTCCAATCTTTGAAGAAAATATAACACCTTTATCGTTAATATTTGCAACTTTAAGTTGACAGGTAATTCCCGCAGAGCTCAACTCTCTGTTCAGAACACCTCTTGCTCCATTTACTTGATCAAAAGTATATTTAGAGCTAGAAACAATAATTCTATCTTCAATGTCAGTCAGATATGAAAGCTCTTTAGGGGCAGTAACATTCTCAACCTTAATCGAGTCGGTAGGTCTTTCTTCTGCAAATCTTGATCTGGCGTCAAACTTTTTCCCTTCTTCCTTTGACTTTAATGCGACCAAAACATTTTCTTTGGACAGCTTCTCTAGTCCATTATCCGAAATAAAGTGATCTGGGAGTTTGGGAACCCCTCCTGATACTTGAACGGGAATATCTATAGAAACTTCTCTGAAAGATTTTGTTTCAAAAGATGCTCTACATAATATAAAGTGCTCATTCTCTGCAACAACTTTTAAGTTCTTTGGGAAAATCCTAAAAGAATCAAGCTGAACCTTGGCAAATTTCTCAGCCCTGCTTCCAGTATCATTCGAGTATCCAGAAAATGCAGATTTTTTATTTAAAGAAAACACGCCAGCAAACTCATCGGCCATCTTTTCGAGACCAGTATCGTACTCTTGAAGAGTCTTTACGTGCTGCTCTCCGCCTCTTATATGAGAAGCGTTCGCTCTTTTAAGCTCGACAGGCTCTTTCTCGTGCGGAAGAAGAAGACCCGCCATCTTTGACTTAAAAACGGTAGCGTTTTCTCCGCCACAAGAATTAACCAGAGTTCCGTACAGCTGCCCGATCTCTTTTTGAGAAATAAAGTTTTGCACAGAAGATCTCTTGATAACAATATCTCTCATTGTATTTATAAGTATATCGCTAGGGTTGAGATCAGCTTCCTTTGATAAAATACCAGCTACGTATTTCGTAGGGAAATCCTTACCACTATCTAATCTCGAGGTCAGCGCTTTTGCGCTTTTAATTAATTTTTCCAATGACATCTTATTTTCCTATTTGAAATATTTTTTAAGTTCTGGATATGTACTTGTTATTGAGTTAAACTTATCTTGAGGCTGTCCAGCCAATACATCTCTTACGAAAAGTTCGTCTTCCAATTGCTCCTGAAGAGCAGACTTAAACATATTCAAATTGTCTCTGTCAAAACCAAACTCAGAAGAGGCAAACCGCTCTATTGGAGTGCTTTTGTACATAAGGGTAATATTTCGACCTTCGTAGTCGCTTGAGAGATTCCAGTCTCCTTGATTAGAATAATCATACTTAGGGTCAGATGCTCTGACTAAAAACTGTTCATCGCCAACACCCTCAAGCTTCCATAGGCAGTCATAATGATCGTTATATACTTTATACATATCAAAGGCAACTTTTCTCATTCCGAGATCCTCTGTTACGCGAATTCTATCCTTGTCACCCAGATTCTCTGACTTGTCTTTGAAAAATTTTACCAAAGTCTTATCTAACTCATTCACAAAACACCCCTCTATATAGTTTTTGCTTTCTTATTAATAGACATCTATATTTAACACTCAAAGTAATAGATTATAATGGCGAGGGTTCTTCGTCATCATCGCCCATATGCTTAATTCTTTTAAACTCATCTATTCTTTTTAAGATTTCTTTTATTTTGGGATTTACAGCGCATTGTTTTTTTAATTTTTTATAAACTCCGCCATATCTCTTCTTATCATTCTTATAATCAATGTTTCCGTGCAAAGCTTTATGTACCGCGCTTTGAGTTATCCCCAGGTGTTGGGCGATTGCATTCTGAGTCTGCCCCTCTACCCTCATAAGAAGCACGGTTCTTTGGTGGTCGGTTAAAGAATTACTGTGAATCATATTATATAACTCATCTGCCAGCTCTTTTCTCATTAAAACCATTTCTTCTGAAGGAGAAGACTCTTCTAGTATGTGGCCCATCCCTCTTTCTTCGGGGAAGTTATTTAAATATGTTTGATCAAACTTAACTTCCACTATTTTATATTGATATTTTTTCGACTTAGACACAACTCTCTCCGTCTATGGATTAAACTTTTTAAACTTTCTTCCGAAATCCGCTCTTTTATACTTTTTAAAAAACTCATCAACATCTTTTATGTCATCTGGCCCTTTTAAAAAGTGCATGTTCAGGATATTACTATCATACTTCCCTTTTACTCTAGATGCAGTTATTTGACCAGATTCGTCACTATCATAAATAAAATACAAATTATTAGTAAGTCTTAGCAGCTTTACAAGATGCCCTCCAGAGAAGGCAGTTCCACCAAGAGCAACACATTCTTTTATTCCATTTTTAGTCATAGCTACGTGATCCAGGTATCCTTCCACAATAAACACCCTATCTTTCTTTAATATTTCTTCATATGCTAAATTCAAACCAAACAGAACATTGCTCTTTTTAAAAGAACTATTTTTATATTTCGGAATATTTAACATTTTAAAGTTAATATCAGAAGTACATCTTCCAACAATACCTACGGCTTCATCATGCTCATTGTATATGGGTATGATAAGCCTTTGAAAATCTTTAAAATCGCTGTGATATGGGCTTTTCAATATACACTTTCTCAAGAGATAATCTTCAGGGACATATCTCTTGAGAGTTCCCAAGCTCTGAGGAAAGAAACCTATCTTGTACTTGTCGATACAATCTTCTGTTATTCCTCTTCCTTCAAGATAATCACACACAGAGTCTGAATTTTTTAGGTTTGCATGGCATATCTTGGCAATCAAATTCATATAATCATATTCAGATTTTACAGAATTTTTCTCTTCAATAACAGATATGTTAGATGTATTCATTTTTCAATCCCCTTCATCGATTGTATTCTCAATAGCAATGGTCATTGCTTTTGTTATATTTAACATACAGTCGGCAGGAGTGCCACAACTTTTTCCAATTATTTTCCCTGAAACCTTTGAGGCTTCAACTTTATTTTTGCACTTTACGCAATCAAAAAGAAAAGCCTTCTTTCTCTCTCTGATTACGTCACGATTGACCTCCATGGATCTCTTCGCAAAGCTCGACACCAAAACATCTTCACCGCACTCATTACAGAACGCTTTGTTGGAAGGTACATCCAACGAAGCGTCTGTTGTTGTTTTTCCAAGTTTACAAGTTCTTGGACATTGAACTAACATTACATTTCTCCTAAAAGACTATTTTCTTCTAATATTTCTTCATCATCTTCAGAAATACCTGTCTTTACTTTGTTTATATAGTGATCTCTTACTGCCGATTCAACAGTGCCAGATATCTCCAAAATTCTCTCTTCGGCCTTAATCCTTCCTCGGAAGGAATCTTCCATAATATCATACATAACATTGTTAGGTCTTTTTACAATATCAAACTTAACTGCTAAATCTAAAAGTTCTGACTCTGTACTAACCATACCCTTAACATATTCTATACTATACTCGGCTTTCCCGAATGGTCTACCCACCTTGTTCTTTCTAATTGAAGCCCTAACTTTATGACCTATTCTAGTTCCAGAGTCATCTTCAATGGCAGACCCTCCAATAGGTGCCATTTCTACCATAACCGAACAAGCATGTTTAAGAGCTCTTCCTCCTGGTGAAGATGTTGATGGTCCGTACATAACTCCGATAGTTTCTCTTATTTGATTTATGCCAATAAAAGTTACATTTGTTTCTGACAAAACAGGAGTTAGCTTTTTAAGTTCTGTTGTTAGGAATCTTGCCAAAGAAGCAACATTCATCTTTCCAGCCTCAGAATCTTCCTCCTGAGGAGTGCTAAGAGTTGCTACAGAGTCCAAGACAATTATGCCCAAATTTGCAAACTTAGGATCAGTGCCCTCTCGAACAAAATCCAAGATACCCTTCATCTTTTTCTTACCGATTTTGGATTTCGGATTAGGTATTCCGATCAGTCCGTCAAATATTTTCTTGGCTTCATTTGTTTTAATAACCATGACCCTTTTAGTATCAACACCTAAAAACTCTGCCCACTCTGGATCGTATGTAAACTCGGCATCTATAAACATTGCCGTATTTGCAGGGTTCTCGTCCAAGTAGCTTTTGATGCAAGACAAGGCAAGCATTGTTTTCCCTGAAGACTCCTTGCCTGCAAACTGAACAATCCTACCCCTAGGAATGCCCCCTATCCCTAGAGCTGCGTCCAATGACGGTGATCCAGTTCTGACATGAAGAACCTTATCTAGGATGACATTATCACCCGACATAAAAAAACTGTCAACTCCAAAGTGCTTTGCCATTTCTTTTTGAGCTTCTGACTCAGATATTCTCGCCATTTATTCCTCCAAATGCTTGAGATTTCAATATTATTATAGTCGTATTTTTAAAACATAAAAGATTATTCTAGTAATGATGAGAAACCTTTCCTGATTCCTTAACCCTAAATGTTGTTGGCGGCTGCCAATCACTCGGCTCTTCAGGATCATCTACCATCATAGCCTCAGTATTTATAAGCTGAAGACCTATACTTACAGCATTCGATAAGGCTGTAATGGTAACCTTTACAGGGTCTATGACTCCAGTATCGTACAGATTTTCAAAACTATCCGTCCTGGCATTGTATCCGAAATAAGAATCATCCTTTTCTAAAACATGAGTCTTAACATTTAAAGGATCCTTGCTTGCGTTTTCACATATCTGATAAAAGGGTCTAGAGCATGCATCCGAAAGCATATTTAAAACATTCTGATGCTTATCATGATTTTGCCGTCTAAGCATCTCAGAGCATCGCAGCAGGGCAACTCCCCCTCCAGCGACGATTCCTTCCTCTAAGGCCGCTCTTGTAGCCCACATGGCGTCCTCAATCCTATCTCCCTTCTCTCTCAGCTCTAACTCTGTAGAGTAACTCACAGAAACGATTGCGCCTTTTGATTTTAGAAATCTTAACTTGTCCAATAACTTGTCTCTTGAGGCATCACTAATAGAATCTTTTAAGGCATCCTCATAAATTCTTACTTTTTCTGAGATGTAATCATCATTCTTATCTGTTTCAAAAACTTTTGTGACGTGAGGTCCAACTTCTATTTTTTTAGCAAAACCAAGATCTTCAATCTCCGTGGTTGATAGGTTCTCAGAAACAGAATAGTTTGTTCCCAGAACAGAGCAAAAATCTTCAAAGAACTGCTCTTCAAGAAGCGCCTGAGGTATCTTTACTGCGCAAACCTTTAGCTTCCCAAGATTGTTATTTGCAACAAGAGTTTCTAGTGCAGTCTTCGTAATATCTCTTGCCAAAACTAAAACAGGGGTGTTAGTCTCATGTATCTTTGTAAATAAGCCAATACAATCATCAAAATGAGTCATCTCTCTGTTTACACATAATATTCTGGCATTCTCTAAGATAACATTCTTACTTCCCTTTGATAAGAACCTAGAATCTTTAAGTCCAGACAATATCTCCAATCCGTCAACAAACCTCACGTGAGAATCCTTAGTGGAGTTCGCCTCAGCGCTAACAGTCCCAGATAATCCAGCGTACTCATAAGCGTCTGCAATGAGTCCTCCTATTTCATAATCATTATTCGCACTTATTGAGGCAATATTTTTTGTATCCTCATATCCAGATACAACTTTTGAGTTCTTTACTATAAACTCTTTTGAAATCTCAAGACCATACTGCAAACCCTCTCTAATATCTATAGGAGATGCGTCTGTTTTTAAAAGCTTAAAACCCTCTTCCACAATGGCATTACTTAGAACCGTAGCCGTTGTTGTTCCGTCCCCAGCGATATCTGCAGTTCTTCCTGCCGCCTCTTTTATAAGCTGACAAGCTTGGTTTTCAAAGGGATCTTTCAGGACAAGCTCTCTAGCTACAGAAACTCCATCTTTTGTAATACACGGATTCCCTATAAATCTACTATAAAGGACATTCTTACCTCTGGGTCCCATCGTCTTTGCGACAATCTTTGCTAACTTTCTAGATCCAGAAGAAATTTTCTCTCTCGCTTCTTCATCGAAAACAACCAACTTAGACATATAATCTCCAACTTTAACTTTACAGTTTTCTTATTTTTTATTAATGTGATGTATCAATACGGCTAGGGCATCTGCCTCATCGTAAATCTCTTTTTTTGTATTATTTATTCTATTTAACTCTACTTTAAAATCAGGGTAGTGCTTTAGAATAACGTTTAAAACATCTTTCTTATCAACCTTTCCCTTTAGACCTAGAGTTTTTCTTATCGCGGCAACAGTATATTTTATAGGAACTACACTTGTGGCGTCGTAACACGCCATCGACACAACCTCATTAAAGCAACTCAATATTATAATTGTTTTGGCCGAACTTCTGCCTGCTGAAAACTTCCTAGCGTAATCTTCAATGCAGACAACTTCTGGGCTTATTCTTTTTATGATCTTTTTCATATCAGAATAAGTAGAGCTGAGCCTTTCCGCTATAGAGATATTGACATTCTTAACCTTAGACTTTTTAGGCTTGTAATGTCCTTTCTCTATTATAACTCCGTCCTCTAAGACAACATACCCTATTGTTGCTGAGGATATGTCTAAACCTAACTGCTTCAATTAAACCTCTCTTTCTGCTTAGTATATTATACTAATTAGAAAGTTTTTTTTAAAAAAAAAGGAGAGACCGAAGCCTCTCCTTAACGGAGCAATATGAATTATCTTTATTCGAAATCGAAGTCGAAATCTTCATCTTTAACAGTCTCTTCTTTTGGAGCATCTCCAGTATAAGAAGAAGCGTCCCATCCCATAACCTCACAAACCTTTGTCGGATCAGCAGGAGAAACCAACCGTTCGATGTCAAGTTCGGCATTCCACTCTTTAAACTTTTCCCTTAAAGATGGATCAATGCCTTCTTTCGGATTTGGAGTTACTGAGTAGAGAGGATTAGTACCTTTAGGGCCTCTAATTATTGAGATGTCATATGCGGAAACCTTTCCCCATCGAGGATTGTTGACTAGCGCAATAATACCGTTATAAATCTGAGATCCGATTTCTGCAACTTTAAATGTTTGGCTTGATAGATCAAGAACTTTAATCATCCATTTTGTTTGTCGACGAAATCCTGAATCTTCAAGACGAGAGACCAGAGCTGGACTTTCAATCGGAGAATTAATCTTTCTCTTACCTTGAGAAGTTTCAACCCAATGAACGTAAAACTGATGTGGGTTCCCAAGAACGCGCACAATATTTTCACCTTCTGTCAGTCGCAAGAAGAGATCATTGTTATTTGTTGGTTTATTTGTCGCTTGAGCGGTGTTCCAATCTACTTCACCGAATACAATTTTTTTAGACATTTTTTATTTTCCTGTATTTATATAATTTAACTTTAAGCTTTAAAAGCCTTATTGTTCATTCTCTAGGTTCGTAATGAGTCTCTTTTTCAAACTACCAAATATCCTCCTCGTCCACAAATTGTGGACTACTTTCTGTTTCATCAACTACACTTACATTATAGTCGCCATTTTTGTTATTTGCAAGTATTTCTAAAGAAAAATCTCGAGATAGGAAAGTTTTAAATGCGTAATGCCATCCAGAAAAGTATGACGCCTTAGCCTCAAGGTACTTTTTCGCTGCCTTCGTCAGGGACACTTCATTACAAACAGCAATGTAATCCTTGTTCGCAAGAGCATACCACTCCTTATCCTTAGCAGTCTTAAATCCCTTTTCTTTTGCCATCTCAAGGGCAGCATAAGCCCAGGCCTGATTCTTCTTCCCGTCGAGAAGTCCTAAGTATCTGTCGAGAAGCGCAATCTTCTCCTGACAGATGTTTTGCCCCTCTAGAGTAAGAACCAAACCTTTTGATGCAATATTCAGATCGATAGACGCAGATCTATTCGAAGGAAGGCTTTTCTCAATATCAAGAACATCTTTAATGTCTAGATTCTTTATTTTAAAACCATCTGTGTTGACAATATCTACAAACTTCACTCTTTCTCCATACTCTTTTCGATTTTTTCAATTCTGGATTGAAGTCCTATAAACTTCTTGTCCATAGACCTAACTCTTTGATTTATCATTATATTGTAAAGAAACTGAATAACCATACTGTCAGTCTTTTTTGCAGAAAACACAGCCAGAAGTGTTCCATTGTTGTCACTATCAAAAGTATCTATGAAACTTTCCTTACCAATCTCTTCTGCAATATTATTATAGACGTCAAATTCGGATTTTAAAAGAAAAAGCCTCTTATTTCCAACTGCCCTAATCATGTTAAACTCCAGAAAGCCTATTTACTCTTGCTCCAGATTTTCTTGCCATTCCACTATTTCTAGCTATTGACTTTTTTCTTTCAACTTCATCCTCAAGAGACAAGGTCTGTCTTGGCTCTATGTCGTCAGGCAATAACTCCAATTCGGATGACGCTAAGACCTCGCTTCGAACCTGAGCTCTAATATCCTCCAAAGAACCAACTTCTTTATTAGAGTCATCTCCTTCAGTTGCAGCTTCGGTATCGATTTCTTCCTTTTCCTCAGCAACTATGAACTTGTTTTTTATAAATATACTAAGAACATCCAGATCATATTCTGACAACTTGCCACTACATATTCTAGAACTTTGAAGCGCTAACTTCACTCTCTTAACTACCGAAAGGTATTCATTATCCATAAGTGTTCCGCCGCAACCAGGGCATGTATTCTGTCTTATCGCAAACCCCATTTCTTTTGAAACTCCGAAGCCGCATTTTTTACAATCAAGCATATTAACCTCCATATACTCTTTCTAATTTTTTAAGTGCCAAATCCTTATTATCCATATAAACAGAGACCACACAGATAGCTTTGAATGGTATACCGTCCATAAGCTTGTTTCCATACTTCTCATAATCCTCAGTCCAGACAGTAAGTTCGCATGTACCTCCCCATCTATCCTCGACAAGGTATTTTGCAAACTTCCTACCTATATTTTTACCCTTTTTTATTTTAAATTCTTTAACTTTATTTTTAATAATTGCCTCAACCTTCACAACCCTCTTTTCCTTGAAAGTTGGAACCTCTGACAATTTCGCCACTACCGCATTCTCAGAGAAGAAACCCTCATAAGCCTCGCTTAGATTGCCAGATACAGTTCTTCCGAGAACCTCTCTCTCTCCAATAAGAATATCTTTTCTATCCCACTCATCTCCAGAAAACTCAGGTAAGCCTTCAAGTGTTTCTTTTTTCTTAATATAATTCTTAGCTTTTGTTCTTATCTTTGCATAATTCTCAAAAGCCTCTTTTCTTGATATGTTAAAACAATCAAAAGCTCCTGCCTTAGCCAAAGACTGTATGGATGTCTTATTTACCACTCTGGAATTAACTTTAACCAAAAAGTCGTAAAAGGAATCGTAAGGTTTCATGCTAACTATCTCATTAAGAGCTTTCTCTCCAACACCCTTAACGCATGAGAATCCACTATAGAGACTGCTATTATCGCTAACACGGTATTTATCATTACTGTTATTTATATGAGGCGGCAATATTTTTATTTCCATCTTCTTGCATGCAGAAAGATAAGTCTGACTCTTGTCAGAATTTGAATTCTCTGAATTTAATAGAGAGCACATAAATTCTGTAGGGTAATTAGTCTTTAGCCAAGCCGTGTATACTGATATGTGAGAATACGCTACAGAGTGAGACAAGTTAAACCCATACTCTCCAAATGGCATAATTTCAAAGTCCCAAATCTCTTTTGCTTTCTTATATTTCATCCCAGAAACATTCATACAATCTTTAATGAAGCTTGTCTCTGTTCTCAATACAAGATCCTTATCCTTCCCCTTCAACTTGGTAATTTTTCTCAAAGCATCAGCCTGATTAAGGTCCCAACCTGCACAGTCTTTTGCTATTCTCATCATTCCCTCTTCATATAAAGATACTCCAAACGTAGACTCCAGAGCCCCTGCTAGAGATGGATCTCTATACTTAACCTTCTCTACTCCAAATCTTCTCCTTACGTAGTCTTTCCTATCCTGAGCAGAACAAGAAGGTCTTCCTAGAGCATTAATATCTGAAATCATTCTAACATCCTTAGGTTTGATCTTTTGGCACAAAGGACTTAGAGAACTTTCCAGCTGAAAGACACCTATATTATTTCCGTTAGAAATATTTTCAAAAGTTTTCTCATCGTCAACAGGTATATCATCCATCGCAATAACCTTACCATGCCTTTCTTCGATAATCTCAAGAGCCTCATTTATCTGCGTCAGAGTATTTAAGCCTAAAATATCCATCTTGATAAGCCCATTATCCTCTGTTCTCGTTTTTTCCCATTGGGTAGCTAAAACACCATCCTTATCAATTCTCAAAGGTACCAACTCGTACAAGGGTCTGTCTCCAATGACGTAACCTGCGGCATGAGTTGCCCAGTTTCTAGTAAGTCCTTGGAGTTTTGTCGCATACTCATAAAGCTTGGGATATTTTTCCATATACTTTCTAAACTCACTAGAAATATCCATAGCCTCCTCTAAGGTTTTTGTATCTGGCATGATAGAAGTAATGTAGTTTGCGATTTTAAATGCAGAAGATTTATCACCACCTATATTCAGGCTTCTTGCAACATCTTTAATTGCAACTTTCGGAGTGATAGTAGACCAGTTTGATATATTCGCCACTCTGTCGTATCCGTACTTCTTTCTCAGATAGTCTCCAACCATGTATCTTTTATTCTTACAAAAATCAGTATCAA
>JGI20160J14292_10000463_pt1 | contig 36838 bp, 32 predicted proteins | sample COG_10_FD_14292 | JGI IMG/M metagenome (IMG submission 14292) | reverse complement strand
GATCTCTTTGTGTGGCACCTTCGGAGGCATTTCTATAAATTAACTTGAGAGACTAGTACGAGACAAAAAGATGTAGTAAAGATATACTACGGGTTTAAAAGGTTGCTTTTCTCCTCTTCTTCGCTGCCGGCTCGGCTTGTTCCGCATTCGCTGCCTCTTGCTTCTTAAAATACTTCTGGGCGTGGGTTCGGCATTGCAATGGGGTACGCGTCTTCACCGCGTTGGAGACATTTTTCCAGTCCCTGCCGTGCTTCAAGGCATTTACGAATAGAAAATGCTCTCCTTTACTCCAGCGACCGATGCGCGCCAGCTTTTTTACATGGTAACGGCCGTGGTTGCAAACCTGTATGTAGTTTCTCGTGGGTATGCATTGGTTTACCAGCGTCCAGTTCGCGCCGTGCTTCTCGAAAGCCTCTAAAAACACCTCCTGCTCTTCGGGAGTCCAATCGCCACAACCCTTCTTCGGCGTCTTCACTGCTGGCGTGGCGGTCGGCTTTGCCTGGGGCTTCGCTGGCGTGGCGGTCGGCTTTGCCTGGGGCTTCGCTGGCGTGGGTGGCTTAGCCTGGCTGGCCTTTCTTGCTTTTAACGCCTGCCTCTTCAGCTTCTCCAAGTATTTCTTACCGTGAGTATGTGTTTGTCTGTACGTTCGAGTCTTCTTCATGACTTCGGCAAGTTTCTTCCACTGTCTCCCATGCTTCTCGTATGCTGCCAAAAATAAGGTATGCTCTTCGTCAGTCCAGCGACCAACTCGCATGTGCGTCCCCGGCGTGGCCGGCTCGACCGGCGCTGTCTGCGGCTCGACCGGCGTGGCCGGCGGCTTTTGCTCGTGCGTGGCCCCGTGTGCTCTACTTTGCGCGCGGCGTTGTACACAAAAGACCGCCCCTAAGGGCGTGACGATCTCCAGAACTCTTTCAGCTCCTTTAATATGAAATTTCGTTTCTTGAGGAAAGCTGTGTTTAATTGACCTGTAATACAGCTCCGGGTAGAGGCAGGCTGCGTCGAATACGTGAACCGGAAAGATGCAGAAGAATTGGGGTTTTCCTTGCCATTGTATCTGAATATTCAGATTACCGTCAACGTTTTCACACACCAGCTCGACGGACGGTAAAGTCAGCCACTGTGCCCTGTTTGCTTGTAGAAGTCTTAACTCGAATTCCTCTCGTTCCAGCTCCACCAAATCGGACAGAGGCGCCGTTCGACGGCCCACCTCTTCTCGCTCCTGAGTCAGCCTTCTTAGCTCGTCGCTCGATCTGGGAATCTGGTGTCCTGCAAGGATTGTCGCTCGCGCAGGGTTGTCAAATAGTGCTCGGGGCACCGGTCGAGACGCCGCGGAGGATTTAGCGGAGGTAATGCGAGGAGGTGTTTTTAAACTGCTAGTGGAAATGTCGCACCTCTTTCTCTTCCCTGTCGGGGTGGCCACCGGTTCTACCGTCTGAGTACGCGCGGGACTTACAGCAAGGGGGTTGGCACTGGCGCGCATCTCACGAAACCCCCTTAGCTTTTCGACCAGACCTTGTGTCGTGGCGTTCTTTACGCAACAAGGTATGTCGGGAATGGAGAGCCCTTTCTCAGGCGAGGCTCGCTGATGCGTAGTTATGTTTTTTGTATCTGTCATGATTTCTTCTTTGTGAATGGAACAAATAAAAAAAAAGAAAGGGGGATTAGTCAGTAGGTGCTGTGCTATCAGTTTGTCTTTGTTTTCGCCTGCTTTTCTCTTCTTTCTTTCTTTTTCAACTGGTTTTTTATTCTTGTATTGAAATGGGAACGGTAGTGTAATAACTTTCTTTAGCCCCTTTCCCTTCAATAAAAGAATTTGTTGAGAAAGAAAAAAAAGCAGCACCTAGGCCGGCAGAGCATCTACTTTAAAGTAGCTCAGCTGAGGAGTGGTCTAGAATGATTTTTATTTTTTTTTATTCTCAAAATTTGATGTTATTCTCATGTAAACGAGGCAAAAATCAAAAAAATGACTGCAAGAGATCAAACATGTAATCTGGATTTTTTTAAAGATAAACTGTTTCTACTTACTTTCTGTTGTTGAAATACTACGTTTATTGCATGTTTTGACTAAGATATGGTCAAAATTAAAAAAAATATTTTTTGTACGAGAAAAGGAGGTGCTATCATCATCGTAAGAGACCAAAATTCACATTTTTTTCCATGTATTTTAAAAAGGGTAAAAAATATGTAGAGTGGACGATGACGTATGTAATTTTAAATAGGGATATGGTACTATTTTTTGTACGAAATTGTGTATTCTAATACTCCCTAATAAAAATTCATCTTCTTTCTTTTCCCCCCTTTTTTCTTCTTCCCCCCTTTTTTCTTCTTCCCCTCTTTCTTCTTCACTTTCTTCTTCACTTTCTTCTTCTCCTCTTTTTTTTCGCCTTCTTATTTTCTTCCGTCCTCTAGTTTTTATTTTTTTTATTACTGTTTGAATTATAGAAACCTTTCATTCATTTCAGACTACCGAACGAAAGCTGTTTAAAACAGAAAAGAGTGAAAAGAACGGGGGGTGACAGTAGCACCGTAACAGCCCGAACTCAAAATTTTTGCCAAAAAGAATGGAGCTGTACAAAGTTTTGCAGGAGGTGAACGAATCAGACAGGAAACATTTCTCCGTCTCTATATTGAAAGCGAACGATGGCACAATGGTAGTTCAGAAAGCAGCCCGCGGCAAAAAAAACGTCGAACGGTTAGAACGTGAGCTACATATGTTGAAAAAGGTAAAAGAAGAAAGAGTCCCTAACAGTCAGCAGCTGATCAATTTCAAGCACAGAGGCGAGCAGTTACATATACGGACTGCCTGTTATGAAGCGGGTGACTTGCTTGACTATGTACTAAACGAGCCCGTAACATTGCAAGAACTTTTGCGGATTTTTCTGGACGTCGGGAGAGCTTTAGCAACCTTGCATTCTCTTCAGTATGCACACTACGATATTAAACCAGACAATATTTTCTTGTCGTTTGACGAGAGTGGGATTTTGCGTGGCTATCTCGGCGATTTTGGGCACGCTGGACTGGCCGTGACTAGTAAAGCAAAGGGAACGGAGTATTACTGCCCATCGGAGATGTTAGAGTTGTCTAAAAAACTGATTCCATCAGTGGACGGGAAATCTTGCGACGTGTACAGTTTCGCTTACACCATACTAATCCTGTGCGACCAGCGAAGCGTGTCGCCGTCTTTGGCACCTTCTTTGCAACATTTTCTGCGTAAGTGTGTTGCCTTACGGCCAAAAGAAAGGCCGGCGATGGAAGAAGTAGTCTTGTCGTTGCAAGAAAGTCTGGGTGAGTGGAACGGTGCAAACGAAGCGAACCAAGCGACCGCGAGCAAAGAAGGAGAACAAACTCTAGAGTGTATATTCGAGAGCTTAAGCATAAGCAAAGGGTCGCGATCGCCATGAAAGAGATTCTCGTTGCTTTTCTTCCTGCGGATTCGTCGTTGCTAGAAGAGAGCTGGTTAAACCGAGGAGCGGCGAGAGTAGCACCTCCGACGAAGAGTGGTTCTCGAATTCCGGCCGTTCACTGTGAAATCGTGTTGGATGATAATTTAGCACTCAGTATATGTTATAACAAGGTTGTGCACCTCCATAAGAAGAAGTTTAGTCGAATTCACTGGTCGTTCCGTTCACTGGAGGTTACGGACGCGCAGTACCGCAAAATAATACTTTTTGCGGAAGCCTACAAAGGTTCTCCATTCAACAGCGCTGGTTTCTTCGGGCTTGCGTTTGGTTTACGATTTGCGGGGACTTGGACGGAGCGATTATTTGGTTTTAAGAGACGTTTTTTTTGTGGTGAAGTGTGCACGGCGGCTCTGCAGGCCGCTGGTGTAATTCCGAAAAGCCAAGAGGCTGTTCTACACCCAGAGGAGCTTCTTCAACTGTTAGACTATATCACCACGAGGACATCCATCCGCGACAACTATGAAGAGATAAAATATTAATATTCTATTATTTTATAATTTTATAATTTTATAATTTTATAATTTATTATAATTTCTCATCCCACCATTTTTTTTAATTTCGAGTTTCCCGCTTTTTTTTCTCATCTTTTTCATTTTTATTTTTTTTTATTTTAGTGCTATGTCTACCTGATGTCTGTTTATTCAAACCCTCACATATGCTTTTCCAGGGGCGGAGTTAGCAGGGACACAGGGTGAAATTCGTGAAAATTAAAAAACACATATAAAGTATTTTTACCATGCACACAGCGTAGAAGAAAAAACTTCCCGCCGCCCTTGCCGCCTTGCCGCCCTTGCCGCCCTTGCCGAATTTTTTCTTTTAACATGAGCACAACAGGGCAGGTGTAATTCTACCCCGTCTTCTCCGTCTTCTCCGTCTTCTTCTCCTCACTCCCTGCCTGTCCGTCTTCTTCTCCTCACTCCCTGCCTGTCCGTTTTCTTCTGCTTCCCATCGCGTGTGCGCTTTCTTTATCTAAGAAAAAAACTTTTGAGAAAAGAGAAAAGCTAGAGAGAAGGGAAAGAAAACGAGAAGACATAAAGAAAAAGAACGGTTAAAAAAAGTTTAAAACACACTGTGAAGTTATGGGAAAAACAATAAATTCTAGTGCTGACATTGAGAGGCCTGTACTATGGACTGAGTTGTCCAATCTCCAGCTAAGGCGAGTTCTTGCTCAAGATTTTTTTCCTGCTCACGCAGACCGACTCGCTCGCGCTCGTCCTCCACCAGCGCGCCCATATTCGCCGCTTGGCACACAGCGAACGCCGACTCGGCGAAGACGTTTGCCAGAGTTTCCCCCTAAACTACAACGCAAAGTAAGCAACGGACGGAGAAGACGTGGTTTGGTGGAACAGCTTCGAAGGGACGTCGCTCGCGCTCTAGCCATTAGCGAGGCGGAGAGCGGCGCGGAGAGCGGCGCGGAGAGCGGCGCGGAGAGCGGCGCGGAGAGCGGCGCGGCTACTCCAAGTCAACCCGTCTCCCAGAGACCAAGTTGTACCCGCTCTCTTTGGTGCTTAGAAGCTGGAGAAAATGGTTCTGGTCTGTCTGCTGTCGGCGAAGGCCCGCACTAAAGGCAAATGCGAGGCTGTACAGAATTTGGAAGAAGCGTCTCTCTCCCTCGTTCAGGTTGTAGAAGACGAGCGCCAACGCGCTTGTCGCCAAGAAAGCAACCAAATCTGCCACGTAATATTGTTTTAGATTTCCCATGATGGAGACGAGGGATAACGCCATGACCACGACGAGGAAGACGACTTCAAGTTCTGTGAAGATAGCCAACAGTGCAGTCAAAACGATAACGGGACCCGCTATCTCTAAATTTTTTCTACTCAAACTTGCGCTCATTCCGAGGTGAATGATAGAATAAATTGTCAAAATTCGCGATATCGTATTCCACTGCATATCTGTGTAAGAGCTCATGCAAACGTCTTGGAAGTTGTCGCATGCCGTCTTTACCAAATGACTCAGCGTCGCGACGAGCAACAGACTGACCAGTTCGAACTGTTTCTTCTCGATGCTCAAATAGACTGGGAGGACCACGCTGACGTATGACAACAATTCGATGTACGGAAGACTGGCTTCTACCGCAAAAGGAAGAAAAGAGAGCAAGAGGAGCACAGAAAGAAAAGCGAACAGTATAGTCGGAGTTTTCATGCTTTTAAATCGCCTCTATTGTACTATTTATTATATACTTCTTAATTTTGTTCCAATGCCCACTTCATAGGAGTAGTTATTTCGTCTTCTTTCTTTTGGACCAAATACTTTCGAGATGAAGGTATGAGGTCGTCTTCGTCCAAGAAAGATTTAAAGTAACCGAGGGGGCGTGCCTTGTTTAATTCGTGCGCCAAGATCCCGTTTGCACCGAAAAGGCGAACTTGCTCTGCTTTATTCCATGAACATGTGAAGAAGAACTTTTCGCCCAACCAGAAACATATAATTCTCGTTCCTTGTATAAAACGGTGAAGAAACTCACGCTTGGGCCATCTCAGCGTTGCCGTGTTCGTAGACGACTCAAAATCATAAGATAAAACGTAAGAAGAAAAAGTCTTAGTTTCCGACCGCTTGTACGTACCAGCAAAACGAATGCTCGACGACTCGTCATTCTGAAGGCCGGCGGTAAAAAGAAAACTTCCGTTTGAAAGTACGAGGTGCCCATTACGACCGTCCAGTTTTCGTACGTACTCGGAATCGGAACGCTGAATTATAAAAAAACCTTCTACTTTACCACCCATATAATTTATTCCAGACAACATGCTAACTCTGGTGCCTGTGACGTATTAATGTTGCTTTTTATTTTTTCACAACTCTTGTAGTTCTTCGCCTTTTTGTTGTGTCAGTTGTTTTTTCCCTTGTCTTTTCTTGGCAAAAAGAAAAAGGACAGTAAGAAAAAGAAGAAGGCGAAGAAGAAGTAGAAGAAGAAGTAGAAGAAGAAGTGGAAGAAGAAGTAGAAGAAGAAGTAGAAGTAGAAGAAGAAGTAGAAGAAGAAAGAGGAGAAGAAGAGCCGCGTGGCAGAGGGAAAAAAAAATAATGAAAAACGATAGCAGGTGCGTAGCACTGAACGATTATTTACCCTTTTCTTCGTCGTTTTAATTATTTTAACATAGTCACAGGGAGAGGGAAAAAAATGGCGCGTAATTCCCAGCTCGTCCTAGCCCATCCATTACGACGCACAGTGAGGAGAACAATTATTTTCAAATTATTATTCCTTCTTCTCCTCCTCTTCCTTCTTCTACTTCTTCTTCCACTTCTTGTCCTCCTCTTTCTTCTTCTCCTCCTTTTTCTTCTCCTCCTCACTTCCGTCCTCACTTCCGTCCTCCCTTCCGCCCTTCTTCGCCTTCTTCTCCTCATCTTTCTTCTTTGCATTCTTCTTGCATTCTTCTTGCATACATTTTTATGTTTCTTTCTCTGGCATTTCGTTTGAAGAAATAAAAAGGAAAGAAACAATGTAGGAAGGAAAAACAATCACGAGAAAAACACCTAAGAACAAGAAGAACAACGAGAACAACGAGAACGATGACACGCACCAAACAAGTACCACACAAGAACCCGCACGGCATACGTTATAGCCTCGGGGGGAAAGCCCCACGCTGCGCCGCAAAAACGCTTCCAGCGGACCCCGAGGATTGCGCAAGGGAAAAAATACGGAAAGCTTTAAACGGCAGAAAGGACACGAAAGCGAACCGGAAGTCAAAGCCAGGCGCAAGCGGCGTAAAGAAGCCACGCCGCTACAGGCCCGGAACGAAAGCGCTGCGTGAGATCCGCCGGTACCAAAAATCGACCGAACTAATGTTTCGGAGACTTCCGTTTCAACGATGGGTACGTGAAATCGCCCAAGACTTCAAGACTGATCTGCGCTTCCAAGGCTCCGCAATACTTGCGATCCAAGAAGCCTCGGAGGCCTACCTGGTTGGTCTTTTCGAAGACACTAACTTGTGCGCAATCCACGCCAAGCGTGTTACCATCATGCCAAAAGATATGCATTTGGCAAGACGCGTTCGTGGCGACCAAAGAAGGTATGGGAAGCCGCCCGCGGTACAGCAACCTGCCACATCAGGATACACAGAATTTTACAACCCTATCTCAATAATGATGAAGAAGGCGGCGGAAGGTACACCATTTCATTTCATTGGGTGATGCATCTCGTCTCTGATTGGCCAACCGACATCCGCCTACCTTGAAGAAGACTAAAAAATTTATGGAGCAAAGGAAACCGTGTTTTAAATACAATAGTACATGTAATATTTATTTTTTTCTCTTATTCCGACGGCATCGCCAGCACATTGCTGTAAAGCATCCACCCTAGCAGCGTCTTGCTGCCTAAAGACAGGACGACATAAGTTGCTTCGGCCGTGGCATCTGAATAGACCCCCGCGAACTGTAGCAACTGGTTGATACCAAACAAGTTAAAGAGAATAGCCAGCATAGATATGATAAGGACGACGAAATCTGGAGCCTTCAACTCAGACAATTCGTTGGAGAGGACGTATGTCCAGATTATTGGGATCCATGCTGCTACCAATAGAACCCACCCGGCAACGTGCGCGGTCCAGGCCAAGCTGTCGTCCTCTGCGGACGGCCCGACGGTGCGCAGGATCCCCTGCCTCTCTTGTTCCGTTCCCTCCTCTCTGGCACTAGCCCTCAGCTGTTCTCCCAACAATCCGAATAGGTTGCAGCCAAACATGCAGAAGAACTGGAGTAGCAGAATCTGTACGTTGAAAATTCCGCACAGTGTGGATATGGCCAGAAGCATGGTGCCCGAGCTGATGCTGTACTCGTAGAAGCGCAGCATGTTGGTTCCGCGTTCAAGTCTTTTTTCGTAATCGTAGATTTGCGGGAAGAACGCAGCTGTCTGAAAAGCGAAGGAGAGGAAAAAGAACACAAAGATGGTCCATGTCAGACTCAAGTCCATCACGATGTGTTGCTTTTCCGTGATCACAAAGTCTTCCCCGGCCGTTATTGTGGGGACAGTCCTATTGTCTTGCCTTCCCCAGTCAGCATAATTAATGGTTAACTTGTACACTAAGTCCCTGTCTTCAGAAAAAGAGAGGGCAAGGATCATAACGGCAGAGAGCAAATGCAGAAGGCCAGCGACGAGGCTCCAGATGCGAATGTTTACGTTACAAAGTTCCACCATGCTTACTTTAATGCTTGTTACGGTATTAATGCTTCTTATATACGTTTAAATTCTGTACAGGGTGCTTATAAATTCGTCGTCCTCTTCACTTTCCACAATTTCTTCCAAGCATTGGTTGATACTCGTTGCATGCTTCGGAAAGGTCTGCAAGAGCAAAAAGAAGAGTATATGGAAGGCTCTTGTATTGGAATTCTTTTGGTAAATTTGCAGTGGGTTTAGGGCAAAGAAGGATGTGTCTGGAACATCATGAAAGATGGCCTTTGAGATGCTTTCCATGGAAACGGTGCTGTCTAAAGTAAAGCCTTTTCGGTCACTTCGTCGTTTGTAGCGCAAATGTCTTAACAGCTGCATGACAAAGAACAGAGCAGTGTCGTTCTGTTTTTCCAATGCAAAATAGAAGAGCAGCCGCGTAACCACTGCCCTCGTGTGCGTCGATTTGTAGCTGAAGAGTATGTCACAGAACGCCACATACGCTAATGATTGCGCATCCATGTCACCCTCGATGATTTTAATTAGAAACAAAACCTGAACTGGCAAGCGTTTGCGGGCACGTTTATTGGCGAAGAGGACGCTCTCGGAGAGATGCGCATTGAATGTCTGACGACTGCCAATAAAATTCGTGTATTCAAATGAAAATGCCTTCCGTTCAACATCATTATCAGGTCTTTGTGTTCGGTACTCGATATCTTCATTTTTGTTAAGCATCGAGACGTCTGCCCGACAGAAAGGGCAACTCGAGGCTGTTTTAAACCATGCAGTCGCGCAAGCTTTGCACATTTTCAGGCATTGGCAGTTATTCATTCGCACCAGCTTTGATTTTTCTCCTTCGCATCGCTTTGCTCCGCCGATTAAGCACGGTCCTATCGTGGGTTCGTTTTTCTTTCGACTAGAGCGGCGCTTGTACGGCTCGGCTTCAGGGTTTCTCCGGCGGGGTGTCCTCTTTGTTCGCGGCATTTGTGGATTGAGTTGAGAATGGTAAGTTATGATGAGTTGCCAATAGTCCACAGTTTGTATATACCTTTTTAAAAAAAATATTATCTTAACGTTGTTAGTTACCAACGAGGCGGCCAGAGCCGGCCCGGTAATCTTGATGCTGATTGACGCGGATAAGATTGATTTGACTGGAGAGTCGTTGAATACTTTCTTCCTGCGTCCTCGCCGTTTGCCGCAGCTCCTCAATCTCCGTCTGTTCGGAGGACGTTATTCTGTTCTGCTTCACAATCTCGTTCTGAACGCGAAGTTGCATGTTTTCTTCATCCAAACGGTTGATTTGGTTCTCGTAGGCAGTGAGGCGGAGCGCCTGAGTGGTGACCGTGTCTTTCAGTTCGTTGATTGCGGCCTGCATGTCATTCTTCTGGGCCCTCATGTTGCTCTCTGTCGTCTGCTGCCGTTTCATGGCGCACTGTTTCTCTGTTTCAAAGATGCTGTCATGTTCACGCTTCAGTCGCCCGAGGTCCATCGCGTGCTCCTTCGTAATCTTCGTCAATGTTTTCTTGCTCTCTTCCCTATGGAGCTGAGCCTCCTCCGTGGCGTTACGGAGATCCACCAGTTCCGCTTTCTTCAGATTGTTCTCGGCTAAGAGCGCTTCACACCTTCGCTTCATCGTCTTCATGGAGTTGCCGTGCTCCTTAATCGTCAACTTTAGCGTTTGGTTCTCTGTTTTCAAGATCTCGCTAGTGTCGTCAGACATTCTCGTAGTTCCTTTTATTCTTTCTAGTGCGTCCTGAGATTCGACTAAGTCAGCCTCCACCAGTGCTTTCTCCATTTGAAGATTAAGGATCTCCTTCTCGTAAGCATTGACCTGACTTTTTAGGACGTCGTTCGCTGGCTCGTCCATTGCCTTCTTCGCCCCCTTTGCTGCCTTCTTCGGTTCCTTTGCTGCCTTCTTCGGTTCCTTTGCTGCCTGCTTCGGTTTATTTCGTGCTGACTGCTTCGCCGTCTCCGGGAGCTGCTTTACAACATCCTCCACGACGTCATGTAAAATCGTTTTAACGTCCATGGGAACAGCGAGAATAGCTGCTGGTGCGACGATGGCAGCCATGAGTCTGTTGTTCTTACCACAAGTGACCCGCTATATACCCAATCTTAGTTTTGGCTCAGCGGGGCTCAGTCGGTGGCATAAGCCAAGTAGAACGTACTGATAACTACATGAAACAGTAGTCTAAGCACATCTTGGACCAGTGCGGTTATCAATCTTAGAATTGGCGAAACCGCCATAGCTAGAAAGAATAACAGGACCGTTGCTCCAGCTGGCACCAGGCTAGTGAACCAAAGACAGTCGATGTCGAGGCCAGAGATTGGCTCCTGTGCACTGGCCTGGCTAATGAGGACTTGCAGTCCACTGATCTCGCCAAGGTAGGTAAAGGGAAAGATATTTACGTTCCCCGCCCATGCGAGCGCCTCTGGGAACAAGTACCGCACGAGAAAGAAGGGGTGCCAGAGTACACCTAGCTCATTCATTGCGCTGGCGTTTGCGTTACAACTGTAGTACTCCTGCGCATCGTTCATACACGCATAGCACTGTTGTTGTTGACACTGCTTGCTCAGGAAAGGGAAGTACGTGCAGGCGCAATCCAAGAAGAATTCCTCGTCAAACCAGACCGTGATGTCTTTTAGCAAATATGTCGGTACCGCTGGGACGCACAGCGGGTTGTAATCATACAGCACGACGAGGTAGCCCAGAAAGCCGGCACCAGCAATAATTCCGTAAGCAGACAGTTTGAACAGCAAAGGGATATCGGTGACAAAGAAGAGCCAGAGTTCGAATGCTGCGCTCATAATAAAGAAAGGAACGAAACCAAGCCAGACGGGTCGTTTGTGGTTCTTCCAGAGGAAATCCGCGCTAGTGCAATCCTGTTTAAATGGCACTTCTAAGATTGTTGTAAAATCCACTGGAAAGAGGAGTGTGGCATCATCGGGTGCGGAGTTGTGGCCTTGGAAAAAATAGTTCACGGCCAGCCCGACTTCCGAGACGGTGCGGTTGCCTGCAAAAAGACCTGTCAGGTATGCTCCCCAGTCAGAGCTCGTCCCCCCGTAATTTTCTTCGCGCGCGCCTTGTGCCTTCTTAAATGACTGCGCGTACCTTCTGTTGTATTCAGTGTTTTCGTTCCACGAATCATTAAAGTAAACGATGAAGTCCTCTGTGTAGCTGTATTCATAAAATTTTCCAGCGTCGTTTAGGACGTCGAAGAAACTTAGGAGGAATGAATCAAAAAAGCTGCACTGGAAGCAGAACAGCTCGGCTTCGTCACTCTGCTGGCAGTCCAGCTCAGTGTAGATTCTCCCGAACGTTTGCGGCAACTGTGCAACCGACGTGCCAATCTCTAAGGCATGCGGAGTGAATATTTCATGAGCTTGTGGTGCTCGGAGAGGCAGAGGGCCCGGTGTGGGCACCTTCATCGAGTCAAATTCTCTCCACGATGAATGAAACTTTTTACTTGTCACAATATCGTAGATGCCGAAGGCACTTGACGAGATGGATTCGTACACGCGGAAGGCCTTCGCGGTGCCGTCCGTGTTCTCTGGATCTTTATAGGCAGGATCATTCTTTCGAAACGTGTCTTCGATGATTTCGTTAAAGCCCTTCCTCGTAATCTTATTTTGTAAGAGGCGCTTTGTAGTGTACACGACTGAGAGAGCATCGTTTGCCGGTATACCCTTTTTCTCAAACGCCGCCTTGAGGGAAGGAATATCTCCCGACCCCCCCATGAGCCACTCCCCATAGAGGAACACTCCGCTGATGGTCTGAACCCCCAGCCAGAGCGGAGCCTTCCAGTTGTAGAAGATGTCATGCGGAATTAAATCGTACAAGTGCGTAGCGTTACGGACTGTTTCACTCATAATGCGCCATTCCAGACATTCGTTCAACCGTAATGTCTCAATCGGGCGTAAGGTGTCTTCTGGGTAATCTTTCATAGCGGTCACAAAGTTGTCACAGAAGCTTGGGCCGGTCCAATTGAAGGCTAGGAAGAGCTCCTGCGGGGCCTCCATGGGCACCTCGTCCAAGCGCCTTCGCACCGACGGTAACCCGTCACAATTTACTGTTTGCCAAGCCCCGAACGTTATGGTGTTTAGCACAGGCTGAAGTTTGCATATCAGGCCGATGACTGTACCAATTATTTTACCAAATATTCCCATTGCTTCGAGGATAACACCGAGCAGGCGCATTGCTTGCGACAAGAGCATTTGCACGACCGATGCGAGTAGATTCAGGGTCTGCCTGACTATATCGCCGATCATACTAACACTAATCGTTGACGGGGCAAAGAGTAGCGCAATCACACGTATACCGAGGTACAACACCTGTGAAATAATGGGGACAATTCCGCCTGTTACCAGATCCTCCAAAAACTGGACGATATCCCGCAATTGGAGGAACAGCGAAGGAGCGCCTACCAGGGCAAGCCCTTCCAGAAACTGTTTTACAAAGGTAAACAGCACGATGAATGCCTTCGATAAGAATAGGTAGAAAATTTGGGAGATATCACCGCTGGCAAGCAAATTTCTCGCCTGGTCTGAGCCTTCCGCGCCCCCCTCCAGAATGCTAGCGTCCTGCGCCAAGAACGCCCTGATGAATAAGAAAAAGGTGTGGTACTCTGCCAGAAGAGCACTGAGCAAGTCCGCCACGCTGTAGAGGACAGCCACCAACCCCTTCTTGATGTCCTTGTTCTCCTGAGAAAAGCCCGGGCTGATTTCTACTATAGTGGACGCCAATGCACTCTCAATTTTACTAAGATGACAGATCTCTGAAGTCAAATCAATATCGATGGCATCGAGCTCAAAAACATATATTGCTACTGAGTTCCTCCATATTTTTCGAATGACAGCTAAGATGGTGTCGAGGGAGCGTTCAACCAGTCCGCCAAGCGAGCACGCAAAGTCGCTGTAGGCTTCCACGGGGCAGTTGTACTGTTGATTGCTGCTGAATCCTCTCACCGTCACGCCACCGAAGACCCTGTCTACTAGTGACTGTGCGAACACCTCGTATATTTTCCCTCCTTTGGTGTACTCGTTATTTTCCTCTACCAAACAGAGATCGGGCGTTCTTGGAAAGCCTCTTGCCGAAGAGGTCTGGAGCTGGTCCAAGATGTTCCGCACAGAGTCCGTGAGACGGCTTAGGATGATGCCCAGCCACTCCATTGAATTGATTCCGCACCAGTGCACGGTTGCTCTGTTCGTCGTCGCCCTCAAATCATTGTCGAGTATCAACGACGGCAGCCATATGCAACCACACTCGCTGTCCAACCGCAGAGCGGGGTCTGCTACATTGCATTGGCAGTCAGGGCCCATGAAGCCTATGGCGCATGGTAATTCCTGTACCGGTGTACAATCGCCTGTGACGTTCCCATAATCTAGACCGCATCCAATGGGCTGCTTGCCAAGCATCCCAAAGACAGCGCGAGTGCTTTGAATGTCCAACACAGTCCTTATACTAATCCTATAGAATTCTACAGGTAAGCGAAGGAGATTGAATACTAGTTTCCCAAACGTTTCTCGTTGCAACAACGAACTGGCGAAAAAGCTTGCGCTGTCCAGCTGGAAGAATACATGCGTTTGGAGATTCGGCCGGTTTTGGCAATACGGATCGTGGTAAAACCCATTGCCTTTCCACCCGCCATTATAATCCTCAAGGCCCATCCTTGGTTGAGACAGCGGCAACGGAGCGGAGCAGGGGGGAGCCTCATCGCGACTGAATTGGCCTCCATCGTAGGCGTACAGTGTCCCAAAAAGGAGCTCCGGGAACGCAAAGGCTGAGCTTGGATCTACCGCCATCTGTATGATCACTTTCCATAAAATTTCCACCCATACCTCATAGAAGATTACAAAGGAGTTCAGGAGGGCTCTGCTAAGACTCAAGCCAGTGCAAGCGACAAAACGGTTCGCGTGAAACGTGCTGTCTGGGAGAATTAAAGACTTATACGTGTTTCGAACCGACCCTAACTGAAAGTCTTCCTCTTTTACCGACTCGCCTTCTATGGGGTCTGCAAGCTGCCTCGTTTGGTTGCTAGGGTCTAAGCGAGAGAATACAAAGGAGAACTCGCTCATGATGTTCTTCTTCACTTCTACGCTAAGAAGCTCTCCTTGTAGCGGCAGATACACACTCTGCGAGGTCGTGAAGAGATCGCTAAAGTAGCCTAGCTGGTAGGAGCGGTCGCTCAGCCCATTGCTGGCCTGAAACTGTTCATGTCTGTCGAGAAGCAGCCCGTTGAACTGACTCTTGCAGAAGGGTGCCTCGAATTGCTTGTTGACTTCACAAAAAGCATTGTACGTTCCGTTTAGAATCCGTTCTCCCTCCTTTGCGTACACAAAAACCAACGGCGGCGCGCTGTCGGCCCTTGATGTGAGCGATCGCGTCTTGGTGAGGTAGATTGTTGCATCCATTGGCGTGGAGGCATAGAGCGAACAAGATGGTTGGTCGCATTTCAATTCGGCACCACACTGGCGGTCGGTGGTTTCGTAAGCGTCCTTGTAAGCGCCCAAATCAAAGTATTCGAACGCTCGGCAGCGGCTGGTGACGTTGCAGTCATCCATACAGGACTGGAAGCTGTCCGCGGAGGTATGGTTGAGGAGAGGAGGGCAGGCCGCCAAGGCATCGCTGCCATACGGAATCTTCTGCCAGCACGTGCTCAGGGTCCCGCATGAACTGTCGGGGTACTGGCGCTGTAGGCTGGTATAGAAGCAGCGTGACGACTGGCAAAAGTACGCTTCTTCCTCGTATGCAATAATATCCCCCCTTCTATAGGTGAAGGAGGTGTCCCACTGCCCTGGGCAAGCCCTTGTCTTGGCAACGGTCACGACACCGTCCTGGAACGAATCCAAGGCTGCGTGCACGCTTCTGTCAAGCTCTTCGATGGCGTCCAAATTGAATCTGTACCGCGCCTGGGCATTCACTTCGTAGGGACACATGAATTGAGTTGTCTGAAACGAAATTGTGCTACTGCCGATGCATTTCACTGCGCACGAGCCATCCAACCAAAACATACACCTGTCGGGGTTGGCGCGGCATCCCAGCGATGAATCCATTGCTTTGACGAGCACGAACAGCTTTATCAGGGTGGACAGAATGAAGTGCACAGTGCTCCAAGCAGACACCAAGAAGGCGTCGGCGGCGGCCGCCGGCTTTGCAAATGAAAACACGGACTGCATATATGAAGTGTCCGTGATTGGTTTCTCGTCGAAGGGGAGAAGCAGATGCTGCGTAATGTTTAGACCCTTTTCAATGACCAGTGTGGACGTTACACCTCCCCGTGCAAGAGTGCCGAACAAAAAAACGTCTGGGACCTCTACCAGTACCGTAAAGCCGCCGATCCGAAACACCTGAAGGAGAGTCTCGATGCTATAAATGGTCCACTGGTCAAGGAGTTTGCCGATTTCCCAGAGCATGCTCACGATGTGGTAGAACACCTTTTCAAAGGAGGGGTACGTGAGGAACGGTGGCAACGTTTGAAACAACACTTGAAACCAGCTGATGGGGACGTTGAAGGCGTGAGAGACGGCATGGTCTACTTCGTCCAAATACAGTGGTCTAAATATGGCGTCGTAGAGCAGCTCTAACCACCCACCATTGCCTGAACAAAGGCAGCCGAGAGACTCTGGTATGAACTGCGCAAATGTCCTAACTGGTTCTACGATGTTCTCGAACCGAAACGTGTTCACGATCATATTATTCTCAAACGAAATTCCTCCGACAAACCCGAAGAATACCAAGACTTCCGTCAGCGACGACGTGATGACCTTTGCCATCGCTTGAACAAACGACACCACCGTCAGCGTGCTCGACGTGCAACGGGTGAGGATAAAGAACGTCCCAAAGATAATTTGCCGTATCAACGTCACGAGGATGTTCCAGATGGGCACCAGCGCCCCCCAGAAGACGTTCAAGAGCTGGAGCACGGTGAACACGTAGTTGTTCAAGAGGGGGTTCAAGACGCAGCGGTAGGACACGTCAAAGAAACTCAAGAGGCTATCGCCCCGTTCCATAATGAAGAGTCCGAGCAGCAGCACCAAGCTGGACAGGGTAATGATTTTCCTGTTGTTGAAGAGCATCGAAGCGACGCCGAGAAGGATGATGGGCAGGTCGATCAGGCGTCCGAGCATCCGTGAGAGCTCCGTCAAAGCCAACAGGCCATGCGTGGTGGCAAAGGAGCGGTGCACGGACGCGCGAAACTGTTCAAACCTTTCTCTTAATCCGTTCCTCGGGGCACGCGGGATGGTCAAGAAGAGAGTGAGAACGTAGGCGCTCAGGACAGAAGAAAGGAAGAGCGAGCTTGCAATAGCCCATTCAAACATTCTGGCTCTATAAAGACGCTTGGCTGATTGCTGGGTATAAAAGGAAATAGTTGCTAAATATACAGAAAAACAAAGACAGTGATGGCATGGCACCCGTCGTATCCTTCAGTTTCTTCCTTGTTTTAATGATGATCTTTGGGTTATTCGTGGCGGGCTTAACAGAACTCTTGGTCGCGTGCTTTTATTATCACCACCGATTGATGGACGAGCAGCGCCCACCTAGCAAGTGCAGCGGCGAGTGCAGCATCTGTTTGGACGACATACTGGAAGGAGCGGAGGTGGACCTGTTGTGTGGTCACTCCTTCCACACCCGTTGCCTACAAACATGGCTGTTGCGCTCTCCGACCTGTCCCCTTTGTCGCAGAGGGATTGCCGAGGTCGCCTAGGCGACCTCAGACTTCTTTGCACAGAAGCCCCCCCTGCTTTCCGGGCGCACTTGGGCGGTAGAGCACGGCGTCGAGAGCCAGGCAAGCGCTGGCGATATAAAATCCGCCGCCACCTACAAGGAGCGAACAGGCGCACGCGAACGCCATCCACGCTTGCCGCCTGTCTGTGGCAAAAGATGCGCGCCGAATGGTGAAGAGGAGAAACAGGTTTGATACAATGTGGAGCAGAAGGCTGCTCAGGTGCCGATCCGCCGTCGTCTCCAACGCCAGTAGGGCGTGCAGGAGCGTATCGACCAGCCATGCCCACAGCGAAGCTGTGGCCAAGCGGACGAGCACGGTGGTGTGCTTGCCGTGCTGTCGTTTCAGGGGCCATGCGAGAAAGTCTATCAGTAGTATGACAAGGAAAAGATACGGGAAGAAGAACGTCCCTGTCCACATCCTCGCTTGTTGAACAAGCGCACCGAATCCAAATGAAAGCTGCCAGAACGAGTAGGGAAATATCGGCGTCGTGTGGATGCTAAATTTCCCCTCCAGCGACTGTACTGCTATGTTCAGAACGACAACTTTTTCCGACTCCGTCTCTTCCATTACTTTGAAGTGGTCTTCATAGTCAGTCAGAGTGGCAAAGTCCAAGCGGACGCCTTGCGCAGGCACGAGCGCGGCCGTATTTTCTGCCTGCACCAACAGTTTGGTTGCATCCCCTGCCGGCACGGCAATTCTTATGTCCATTGGGCCACTCTTTTCATAGATAAACGAGAACGTACAGAGAAGTTCGCAGGAGGCTGGCATGCTCACATGGACAATTGCTGGAGTGGAAACCGCGTACTCGCCCTGTGCTTCGTCACCGTTTAAGTAGACGACCTCAAGCCCGTGGACCAGCGGGAGCAGGAAAAGGAGGCTCAAGAGTCTTGCAAACATTGTTTAAAGGAAGTAAAAGAATATTAATATAGGAAATTAATTGAAGAGTTCGTACGGGGCGCTGCATCGCTGAGTGCTAAACTCGGTCAGCCAAAAGATCCCGATCAGGAGGCCTTATTAAATAAATATGTTAGGGTGATGTTGTGAGTTTTGTGTTGACGGGATTTAGTAACTTACACATGATGATGTCATCTTTCGCGCCGTTGGACTTGCCGGTGTACTGAAACGGATGTTAGGAGAATGCGAGAGCAAGGGAGGAAGGGAGGAAGGGAGGAAATGAAGAAGGCTTACTTACCACCACTTTTGGAAGCGAATAGCCCCGCTGGGGCGCCACTATAATGCGTTTGAATCCGAGGAGTTGCTTTTTGAACTCTTCAAGGACCCTTTCCTCCTCCTTTGCCGTGCCGTGCGGGTTCGAAGAGAAGAAGCCCTCGTGAATATGAATGGATTCTTGAATAATGTACTTCTGCGCTTCTATCGCATACAGCTCTTTGCGATTCGCGGTAGTGACTACCCCCGTGCGCTGCTTATCGCGAAGGGTGTAAATCTTGCGGTAGGATCTCAGCATGTATTCCATGTGGTCTGCTTCGTGCCCGAGGTTTGCTTCAGGAATATGGATGATCCAGCCGTCGGGGAACTGTTTGCGCAGCTTGCGAATGTGGGCAGTGAGCAAGTCGTTAATCTGCTGGTGTCCTTTGCAACAGTGCGTATCAATACCTAACAAAATGATGGAATTATATTCCACTGCCAAAGAGACGATTCCCATCTCAGAATCTCCGCCGCCGTCTAAAGAAATGTACCTGTTAGTGTTGAATTATCTTAGAGAGGTGAGAGGAATAAAACTTACTAGGATCTACCGCTACGAAGATAAACAGGGGTGTCTTTTTCAGTTTATATCTTTCCTTAGCGAAAAGACTCGTGATGTATTTTTCCTTAAATACACTCATCATGTCCTCAGTAATGACCTGTTATGAAAATGATTCAAAATGTTAGAAACGTTTGCAAAAATAGAAGTAAGGAAATTACTTACACCCATGCTCTCCCGTTTAAGAAGCTCGGTTTTGTCGCCGTAAATTGCCTGTAAATTGCATAGAGAAGAATTGTTAGTACAGCTGTTAGCATTGAACAGTTTGGCGAAATACTTACTTTGACCATGTCAAGCTTTTGAACTGACTTCCATGGCGGAATTTCGTCCGCCATGTGGGCTGGGTAAAGTAAAGTACATTATGTTAGGTATGACACGGCACGGGAATAGCATTGAAATAGAACTTACGACAGCGCTCCGGGTTCTCTGCCTTCTTACAGGCATCACACCTAAAAAATAATTGTTAATACATGTGTTAGCATTGTTCAGTTTGGCAAAATATTGTAAAAAAACTTACACCAGCGAGACCTCCAAAGTATTAAACAGATTTTTACCGTCCGGAGTTTTTAAGGTAAACATCTCGGAGTAAAAATTACAGGAATCCTGTGGTGTACTTATGCAAATCAGAGCTGTATTCTCGACCTCGAGAAGAGGAACAATGACCCTTAAATGAGAAAAGCAAGGGGGTTAGTACGGAATGGGTTAGGATTAGAATTAGGGTTCTACGTACTCATAGAACACCTTTGTGTCCATGAAGGCAGCCTGTTTGTAAAAAAACAATGTTAGTAGTGTGTTAGGGTCGGGTTACCTTGGGGAAGGACCAAGAGAATAGTTACAGTAGAATATAATGGTTCGCTAAAAATGGTATTTAATGGTACACGTTTTATAATTCATGCCTTGCTGGAATTCTGAGCTTTGGTAGCGCGGCAATCAGGCCAGGCACGCCTTCGTAGCTCTCGATTCGCGCCGGGGCGAAGAGTCCGTTCGGCTGGCTTGTCGATTGTGCTTGTGACCCCGCTCCACTGCTGACTTCGTAATCTTGGTTGTCAATTTCCTCGAACCCATGAGATTTTCTGTAATATCTCGTTAATTTTGTTCTATCAAAGTCTTGAACTATAGTTTCTTGGCCCGGTGCTGGTTCCAATATGGCTATGTTCGAACCTTTTGTTTTAAAGGAATACATAGAAAGAACTGAGTCTACGAAGTTTTTAGCATATTTTTTATCAACATCCCCTTTTACCCGCAGAAAGGTGTCGATCATCACAAAGTTTACCTTTGTACCCTTCTGCACCGTCAATTTTTCAGGCTTTTTCTTCAATTTGACTGCAATTAGAAGAAATTTGTTGGACTCATCTACAAAAATGTCCATTTCATCTTTTTCTTTTAAAAACGTTTCCACAAAAGTTGGCGTGATATCCTCATCGTCCAATTTCTTGGGGTAATTCTTCGAATATTTCCCTTCTTCTAGGTAAGCTTCGTCACCCAATGACCAGTAAAATTGCTGCAAAAATTCTAGTTCCATTGCCTTTCCTTTTTTGATATCCGCTTTCGCGATATCAAATTCCGTAGTCACTGTCTGTACTTCTTTGTCCAGTATTTTTCTCTCCTCTATTTGCTGTTTTAAAGTCGTAGAGGATCTTTTATTTATCCGCTCTTGTAGCTGCTCTGTCGATGGCTTCTCTCTGTCTTTTGACATTGTGTCCTTATGTTCCTCATACCATTCGTATAACCTAGGCAATAATTTTTTCATCGCCTCTGTTGTATATCCAATTGTTTCGTCCGGCTCTTGAATGTACTTTGCCATCTGCGTAGTGTCGTTCTTCCTCTTTTTTTTCAAAAAAGACTTTAAAGGTCCTAATGAAGGGCTGGGTTTGGGCTTTCGTGCCGGTGTTATATCTACCTGCATAGGTTTGGAGTTGTCCTTCTTTGACTTCTTTTGCTTAAACCATGCCTCTCTTTCTTTGCGCTTGCGAGTACCCAGTACCTTACCTTTCTTGATAAATTCTGTTTTTCTAGTTTCCTTGTCTTCTGCTAATTTCTTCTTTGCTTCCTCTTTTTCCTTCTCTATCGCTGCTTGCTCGTCGGGGTCGTTTGTTTGATTTAATTTCTCTTTGGCGACTTTTTCAACAAGCTCATCCTGTGCCTGTTTCTCGTACAACTTGACCCATCGCGCGGTATATGTAGTTTCAAGTTGGGTAACTTCCAATTGGTACCTCTTTTGCTCTTCGACAAGATTTGTATCAAAAGCCTTTTGCAACCTGTCATTGACAAACTTTTCGAAGAATTGACCATTTTTCTCCATATGCTCATTGTACACATCAGAAAATTGTTTTGCCCAGTACTCATACAATTTTTTTTCCTGTTGTTCAAATAGGATTTGAACTTCGGCTGCCATTCCCATAATTCCTTCTTCAGCTAATTTCGCTTTCTGCTCACTAGCTTTCAATTGTCCGCGCGCCGTCCTTAGAGCTTCTGCCTTCCTTTCCAATTTACCTTCAATGGTTTTCTTATCCTTTTGACATTTCTCCAAATCCAGTTTCAACTGCTGCTGCCCCAGTTGCTCATTAGCCGTCAAGTTAGTAAGTGCAGCAGTTTGCACTGAAAGCTGCGCTTCCAACTCAGACTCTCTCTGTTTCAACGCATTCTTTTCGGTTTCCAACACATTCTTTTCGCTTTCCAACGTTTTCTTTCTCTGTTCCAACGCATTCTTTTCGGTCTCCGCTGTCTTCTGGGCTGCCTCCGCTGTCTTCACTAACCCCTGTGCTGTCTCCCAATCAGCCGTTGCATCCGACTTTAACTGTGCATTTTTTTTTGTGCACTCATCCAACTCTTTCTGTAGCCGTGTTGCCTCGACAAATCTATTGTTTTTTTTCGCTGTCTCAAGTTCAGCTTTAAGCGTTTTTATTTCTGCAGCATGGGCTTTTTCCTTTTGTGATATTTTTACATCATGTTCATATTGTTTGTCTAATAACGCTTGATTTTTTTTACTAAGTTCCCCCCTTACCCGCGTAATTTCTTTTCGTAGAGCGTCTAGTTGCGTATTGTTTGCAATCGGATTCCCAGACTGCGGAACGTTTAGCTGAGCTTCAAGCGTCTTAATTTTTGCCTTCAGGGTGTCCTGCTCAGTCATCAGACTTTGATGGCTTGCCTGTAATGCGGACAATTCATTCGTCTTCTCGTTTATTCGCTGTTGTTTGGTCGCAATCTCGGTGTCTTTGTCCGCAATTTGCTGGTTCAATTGTGTTAGTTTGGCGACATTAGCGGTGCCACTGCTTTTTGCTGCAAGCAGAGCTTTGTTCAGTTGCCCTTTCTCCCGTAGGCAATCATCCCTTTCAGTCGTAAGGGTCAGTATTTGCGTCCGAAGCGCCTTCTGCCCCGCGTTAGTAAGTGGGGGGGGTGGCGGAGGAGGACCAAGCGGTTGCTGCTGCTGTTGCTGCTGCGTTTGCTGCTGCTGGCCGGAGCCAGAAGCAGCCTGTCCCGGATTGGACTGGCCGGAGCCAGAAGCAGCCTGTCCCGGATTGGACTGGCCGGAGCCAGAAGCACCCTGCCCCGGATTGGACTGGCCGGAGCCAGAAGCACCCTGCCCCGGATTGGACTGGCCGGAGCCAGAAGCAGAACCCTGCTGATTCGTATTAGGCCCCGGATTGGGTTGCTGCTGCTGCTGTCTGAATTGTGCTTCTTTAGCCCTAATAAAAGCTCCTACCCTATTTTGGTCAATCGTTGTAAGTGAATCAATTTTTGGCATTGGCAGCAAATTGTCTAATTCGGCTTGACTTGTCGTGGCTTTTGCTTTTTTAATCCAATCGTTTATCGCATCAATTTGGGCTTTTTGTACTGCTTGAGCACTTGAGCCGGAGCCCCCGCCTGTGCCAGAGTTAGAGCCAGAGCCGGAGCTAGAGTTAGAGCCCCCGCCTCCTGCGCTAGAGTTAGAGCCCCCGCCTCCTGCGCTAGAGTTAGAGCCCCCGCCTCCTGCGCNAGAGNNAGAACCAGAACCAGATCCGGAGCCAGAACTTGAGCTAGCACTTAAGCCCAACACGTTGTCCACGGCCGTCTCTATGCGTTTTACTGCCCTAAGATTCGCATCAGTAGCGGTACCGCTGCGAGTTACATTGTAGTAGGCTTCTATCTTATCAATATTGAACCTTGCTTTCTCCCAAGTGGGATCTTTCTTCCCAGCGCTGTCCTTTATGACAACGTCCTGATATGCAGGTGGCCGGAGTTGCGTGGGTGTATTCATCGCGGTGTTCTTCGATGCGACCCTCTGCCTTCCAACGGTAAGCATGCCGTATCGCTTGGCCAGCTTGTGGAGCGACCTCGAAAGTATGACGTCTACCTGAGCTTTGTTTGCTTTGGTGGGGGCGGCCATGGTGGTGCGGTGTGTCTGTACGAGCAGCGGCCCTGTATATATACTTGAAAATTTCCAAAAAAAACGTGGCGTGATGGCAAGTCCCTTAAAAAAAATCCTCTTTGCGGATATCCAGGGCTACGTCAAGCAGGACCTCTTCTGGCTGGTGCGCGAGTGTTCCCAGAGCACCGGAAAAGCCCTCCAGCGCGGCGAGGACTGGCTGAGCGAGGAGTCCTACCGAACGTTCGCGCTCTGGTACAACGACGCGTACGGCGAGGCCCTGCCCGTCGAGAAGAAGAAGCCGTCCAAGCGCGCGTTCTCCACCTCGCACAGGATCGAGGTCGCGTTCCGCCAAAGGTACCGTTGCGCGCACTGCCGCATCCTCCTGCCGCCCGACTTCCAGATCGATCACGTGGTCGAGCTGCGGCACGGCGGCGAAGACACCTACGAGAACCTTGCCGCCCTCTGCGTCGCGTGCCACTCCAAGAAGACAAGGGCAAACACGCTGAAGGAGCACGCGGCGTTCTGCGAAGCGTACACGAAGCGGGCCAACGACATCGAGGAGAACATTTTCAAGAATCTTGCCTTCAAACCAACGCGTTCAAAATATTTTCCTATAAACAAGGGGAGAGAGTAGGGCATGAGATGAAGTGGGAGTTTGATGAAGTGGGAGTTCGACGTTCTTCTCCGCCTGTTTCTCCCGTTCCTTACGGCGAAGGAGGGGTTGCGCTTCTCCCTCGTCAACCGTACGATGCGGCGGTGGCGGGCGGCGTACGCCAAGAACCAGGGCCGGGCATTGCGGCACTACGTGTCCCCGGCGGAGCTGCGGGCAGGGTGGCACGGGGAGAGCGAGACGTCGAAACGCTACGCCGAGCTGTACAAAAAGCTGCGGCGAAGGGGCTGGGCGCCAACGTTGCCGATTTCCCCGACGGGCCTTTCGATTCTTCTGTTCTACCTGTGGCAACGCCGCCGTCCGGTGCTCCTGCGGCTCTTGCATGCGGTCCCTTCCTTTTCGGACAAAAGCAAGCGCCTGGTCTGGCAGTCCCTCCAGCGCGTGCAGCGCGTGCAGCGCGTGCAGCTGGGGGCGGTTTGCGCAAAAGGACCTATAAAGGCAGGCCCCAGAGCAACCAGCAGCACCGAAAGAGCACCGAGCAGTATGTCAAGCATTGTTAACAACACGAAGCGCACCCGGACGGCCATACCGGGCCGCTGGCGCCCCCGGAAACGCCTGAGGAAGACGGTGCAACGGTACACCCCTGCCGCCACGAAATTCTTGGACGACAAGAGCGACAAGAGCGATGGAGCCGAGGAGGACCTCTCTGGCGACGAGGGCGTGGAAAGTAGGAGCGAAGACGAGGACAGCGAGGGCAGCCTCAAGGATTTTATTGCCTCCAGCGACGAGGACGAGTCTGAGGGCGAGTCCGTGGTCGATTCAAATGCAGAGGAAAAAGAGTTGAGTTCTCGGGAGACGGACGACGAAAGTGATTTCTCTGTTTACAGCGACGAGGACTAATGCTATACTGTACTACTACTACTCCACTACTACTCCACTACTACTCCACTTCTACTACTCTACTCTACTCTACTCTACTCTACTCTACTCCACAGCATGGCAAGTCATTTAAACAACAACATCGAAGCGTTCCTCCGCGTCTTCCAACCGGACCAGTTGGATACTGTGAACGAACTGAAGGAAAAGTACAAGGACCTTTCTGCCTCTGAATTAACAGAGAGACTTTATGGTGACTTCATCCGAAAACGGTTCATTAAAATCAAGGATCAGCGCGATGTCTCGTTCCCCGAGCAGAGAAGCAAGGCCTGGTTCGAGGCACGAAAAAAGGTCCGCGGCACCGTCTCTGGTAGCAAGCCCGCGTCGTGGTTCTTCTCCATGAAATCGGAAGACGAGTATCTGTTACAACAACAGTACATCTTCCACGGGAAGAAGCAGACCTTCACGAAAGAAGCGATGTCCAGAATGATGTGGGGAGTGAAATATGAAGATACAGCGTGCGAACGTTTCATCGAGTGGTCGTTGAAGAAAGGGTTCGACTCGTACGTGAATGAGACGGGCTTCGTGCGCTTCAGCTCGCCCGGCATGCAGCACCTTGGCGCATCCCCGGACGGGCTCACGTCAATAACCTACACGGGTCTTGTCGTTGGCAGCAAGGAGGGCGAGTTCCTTATGTGTTACGTTGACTTGTGCAATGAGTTCAAGACGTGTATCGTGCAAGGCGCCGAGAAAATTGCGGCGGGAAAAGAACACAAGCCGCTGAACGACCTGTGGAGGGCTCGCTTGAAGAAGTTTTCGCTGCCGGAGACCCCAGACGGCTGGTCGGACGAGGGGCGTGGCACTACGCTCAGCACTGTTGTGCACAGCATCTTAGAGATAAAGTGTCCCCAGAAGATGTATAGTTCTATACCGAATTATTACCTCTGCCAATTACACATGGAGATGGCTGCGTACTCGCTCCGAGAAGTCTACTTCGTTGCGTGGAACGTGAAGAAGGGGACGGAGCGCCTCCGAGTATGGAAACTCAACTTCAACGACGGGTTTTACACCCAGTTCATGGACGTCGTGGACGAATTTCGTCAGCGCCGTGGTGCAAACAAATTCGGTGCCCCTTGGTGCTGTTTCCGAAACACGTTCATGAACTTCAAGATGCAGTTCAGTAGTGTAAAGGTATGGGAGCCGTATTTGACAAAGCTGTTTGAACCACGAAAGAATTCTATGGAAAAAGAATTTAAAGGGAGAATGACCGACGACGGCAGTGCCGTGTAGAGTTTAGCAGAGTAGTAGCAAGTATATTAAGCACACTTAAACACAATATTTTTTATGACAACGTGCTCCGAGCCGTTCTTGAAGCATTTTGCCAAGTAAAAATCAACGAATTTTATGGCTCCCCCTCTCGCCATCTCGCCGCTGAGCCTCAGTTGAGAATTGGGCAGGGCTTCGAGCACGGTCCCTTCGACGCCCGACCGCTCGGCAAGCAACCGGAGGCGCTCCAGCGGCAGCGATACCTTGTTTTCGACGTATGGTTTGAAATAGACGCGAAAGAGTAGTAGGTAGGGGATCTCGTCGAGTGCAGGGTTGTACGACACAAAATTAAACTCTTTGTGGAATACTTGGTCGATGATGAGCGGCACTTCGTTCCCTTTCTTTTTTTTCGAGGGTGCGGTTGCCTCTGCTGGGTGCGTGTTCGTCTTCTTCTTTGCAAACGAGTTGAGCTTCTTCCGAATGAGCTTCCTTTGCTGTTCCGTGAACACCCCTTTTATGTGCTCTTTTTTGGCGCCCTCGGCAAGGCTGTTCTGGTTGCGGTATAAGGCGGGGTGATCCATTTAAAAAAGTATTACAATGAATCAATCAATTTTAAACTCAGTCAAGTGTTTCAAAAAGTCGGTATGCAAAATTACTTGCCAGAATACGATAATCTTAGTTAGTGAGCCCTATCAAACTAGTGAAGAGGAGATGGTGGCGGGTAGCGGGTTCTTTGTCCATCCTCGTTATCTATATATGGACGAAAAAATAGACAACGAAAAGTGTTACTACGCAGTCACCAATGCGCACGTCATCGAAGGAGCATCCAGCCGTCGAGTTTCGATTGAGTTTCCCTACCTTGGCACCACGAATTTTTTTGGTGAAACGGTGGTGGTGAACCAACATCTGGATTTTGCCATCATACGATTTCGCCTCAGATGGAACGAATCTGTCGAGCAGCAGCTTGGAGTCTCCTTTTACGATATCTTTGATTCGATCCCCCTGCTGAAGCCAAACGCGAAGGTCCTCAACACGGCCAAGAGTGCCTTCAAGGAGGTGTGTACTATCGGATTCCCTCTGGACAGCGACGACAACCACATCTCTGTGGGAAAGATCTCCGGAAGAGCGGAGCACTACCTCCAGTTGAACCAGAGCATCTCCAGCGGCAATTCGGGAGGCCCTCTCCTGAGCGAGAGGGGAGAGGTTGTGGGAATCATAGCTGCCAATTTCGGAGAAGCGGCTGAAGGGCTGAGTTTAGCAATACCGTGGTCGTCGGTGAGCACTCTCTTATCCCAGTACAAGGAAGAAGACGATTTCATCTTATACCCGCCGACGCTCGGGATTGCTTCCCAGCGACTTGTGCACGCGTATGCGAACTGTGTCCTGAAGGACTCAAGCATAAAAGGCGCACTCGTCAAAGATGTGTTCGAGAAATCCCCACTGCACAAAAAGTTGAAAAAAGGCGACATCGTCGTTAAAATCGGTGACGCCCGCGAGAGCTTTGAAGTGGACAGCCACGGGCTTGTGTCTACGATCTGGCAGACTGATAAGGTCCCATTTCACAGCCTACAATTCCTTGTACTCTTGGATCGGCAAACGTGCTTCATCGAGTACTACCGAAAAGGAAAGCTGAAACGGATCGATTTCGAGTTAAGCACGACCCAAGACGTCGGCCTAGTCGATACTGTCATGGCAGCAATTCAAGAAGTGGACTCTTGTTTGATGGCGGGACTAGTGTTTACAGACCTGACGGCAAATCACCTTGAGGAAATGGAGGGGGGGGATGCGGATCCGTCCATCGTTGGCTTCTTATCGAAATCGTACATGGCAAAGCGTGCGGTGATTCTCTCTGAGATGAAGCAGCCGTGCAGCGTGCTTCAGCAAGGCTACGATACCAGCTTAAAAAGGATGACCATTATCAAGTCCATCGGAAAAACAGACGTGGCCAGCGTGGCAGAACTGCAAACGGCATTCGAGCGAGTGATAAAAAAGTACGCAGAAGACCCGACGAACGAGAAGAAACGTTTTGTGATGATGCACACGCATGACGACACGTTCATCATCGATCTCCAACTAGCGTTCCAGCTTGAACCGCTCCTGAAGAGCACGCCCGGCTACCCTGTCGAACTCAGTCTCTTGGAACCGCACCTCATCACGTACGCAAGCGCTTTGAGCAAATACCCGCGCCCTCGCTCCCAATCGCTAGACGCGCCAAGGAAACGACAACGCCGGCGTTAGGACCATGGGCGATACGCTTTCGATCTGTGCGGTGTCGAGGGACCGACGGGAAGAAAAGTATCTCTTGGACGTGAAGAACGTGTTCGAAGGTGCACCGTTCTTAAAAAGAAAGCACCAGCACGATAAAAAACGAAGAAAGCGGCGCCTCTGTGCCGGTTGCAAGCAGTCGTGCGACCGTGATGAATATAATAAAAGATAGAACATAATTCTATTACCTAATTCTTACTTATTGCCAACTTAGACGTCCGCTTCGCTCCCCGCTTCGCTCCCCGCGTCGCTCCCCGCGTCGCTCCCCGCGTCGCTCCCCGCTTCGCTGTCACTGTCGCTGCCTCTCTCGGCAGCCTTCTTCATCTTCACTCGCCAGTCTGCCATCCGGTTTTCCCCTTCTTTTTCAGGCAGAGTGTACGTGGAGAGAAACGAAGTGTTCCGGGCCACAAACCGTTCATGCCCCATGCGTGGGAGTGCGCCCTTGCCTATTTTTGCAAATGCGCAGTGGTCTAGCATTCCCTTGTGATCGCTGTACCGAAGTTTGGTCCTGACAGCTTCGTGATGCGCCCGCAGGTTTGGCTGGAGGTAGGCGGGGGACCCGAACGGGAGCTTTCCGCGAAATCCTTCCAGGATAGTGTCCGCACCGTCTTGCTTCAACAGTTTCCTGAAGCTGGCAACAAAGTTCAGGGAGTTGACCATTTTCTGTCCTTTTGGCGGCGTGTCGTTCTTCTTCTTGTAACGAGGCTCGATCCACTTCTGCCCTCCCAGCTCTTCTCGGCTGAGGCGCCTGAACCGCAGGTTTGGCATGTGCTTCTTCCAGAGTTTCCTCTCTGGGTTCACCCGTTTTAGCAAGTAAGCCAACTGCTGTTCCCCGACAATCTTTCCCGGCAAGCGCTTGTTCAACCTTCTCACGCAGGCGATGGCGCTCGGCTCGCCACGGAGAAGGGAATGGTTGACTCTTGCAAGGCTTCGCAGCAACCTTTTCTTTTTCTCTCGGAAGAGGTCGTTGGGCAGCCCGTTCTTCCGAATTAGTTTTTTTAGTCTATTTAAGTCGGTGTTGTACATGTTAAATATGGGCCAAGCGAAATCGTCAACGTGGGTTGAATTTCCTGAAACAGAAAATAGAGAAATTCCTGAGGGAAATAAATGTTATATCTGCTTGAGCGAGACACGGTTGAACTTGATTAAATCTCCCTGCGCGTGCTCTGTTGCGGTGCACACAGAATGCCTGTTTCAGTTCGTCAGGCACAAGAAACAGTTTGCCTGTTCGATTTGCAACGGTGCATATCTCGGAGAGCAAAAAAAGAAGAAGCGGAAAAAGGAACGACACCTAAAGATAGCAATAGAGCAGCACAACGAAGGGTTCCTCTTCCCCGTCTCCCCGAGCAGTCCATACGCTCTGCTGTGCTTCTTCCAACGCTAATCTACTGTATTACCAGCGAGTGGCTTGTGCGTGATAAGGTTTCGCTATTCAAATTTCCTTCTAGAAGGAATATTTCCGGATTTACGTCGTTGCCCGTTTGTTGTGGAAAATTAACGAGGAAGCCCGCCAGCATAGTCTCTCTGCTGTACGCTCTTGTTTGAAGCACATCCCGTATACTAACTTTTGCGTTGGCTTTTACTTCAAAAAAATACTTGTTCGGAACTAGCAAGTCAAGGTAGGCACACCCAACTTTCTTTGACTCAAACATCAGGGGCACGGGGTATTCCGCCAAAGAGTCAATATTGCTTCGAGACAATTTAACTTGCAAAGCTTTTACGTAAACACTCTCTCTTCTCCCTGTGCCAAGTGCTTGGTATATTTCAGTAATACACGAAACCAGCTTTTCTTTTAAGGGTTCGTCGTCGAAGACGCTTGCTGAGTCTTCCTCCACCCTCTGTTCTTCCCCTGTTGCGACGACGTTTCTTGGTGGGATGCTTCGGTTCCTTAATCTCATTCTGTGCTAAGGTCGGTGCTTGCGATAACAGTAAGAGAATCTCGGCGGCTTCGTAGTCCTCTTTATTTAATTCTACTTGATATCTACTTGGCATTTAAAGGAAGGTATATTACTCTTTTTAGTTTGCTAGTAAATCAGTATGGTCATTCGCTACGGAAAGGAAGCAGTTGTCTGGTCGGTCGGGGTATCGTTGATAATAGGCCAAATAGACACTTGGGGCGGGCTTTTCCCTGTGCCCGTGTTTCTATTTCACTTTTCTTGTACACTCCTCCTACTATCTATCTTCATTATATGGGAAGAGAACGCAGCCCCAGGACAACAGCGAGGCGGCGGGCATAAGAACTCGTTGCTTGTTCTGTTGACCTCGCTTGCTGTCTGGTACTACCAAAGAGTATATATAAGCAGGCACAGCGGCACAAACAGTGGGGGTTGCGCTCGTGATCTGTTGCTTCTTACTTCCTTAATCCCTACTTTAATACTAGTACTATCCTTGGTAAGCAGTGCCACAAGTCTTATTTTTTTAAGGTGATGGAAAGACTTGAGGACGTCCTAAAGAAATTTAAGGCGGAATTAAGGGAAGTGGCATCAAAGGCCTGCGCACCAGAGAATACGGTTGAACAGCTGTACGCTGTGCAACAAATACTGATTTGTGCCGAAAAGACCTTAATTGACTGTGCAAATACGGCAAAAGAACTGAAACAGGAGCTTAGCACTGAATTGGAGTCGAAAAAAGGCCTCTGGGGGGGGCCTTAGAGTGCTACGTGTTCTTCTTCCCCTCTTTTCCCGCGCGGCAACGCTGCGATGCTGTCTAATACATTAGTAATATTTTTTTAAAAACACAACGTCAACCGGTCTGTCTACACCTACATACACGCACCAAACTAAACTAAGAAGTAAAAGAACACCAAACCAAACTATGAAGTAAAAGCAAACGCCAAATGGAAGAGGAGTAAAAACATTCGTTAAGAAAGAAAGCAAAACGGAGAAAAAGAAACGAAACGTTGAAACAACGCACGTGTTCATCATGAGTTTTGTTTCTAATTTACAACGAGAAGATTGTCCGCCCGTTCAAACTTACGCGCTCGCAGATGCCAAGGCAGGGCACTGGGCTACCGTCTTACTGTATTCAAAGACGCGCGCAGTCGTGACGAGTGCCGTAGTGTTCAAGTACGTTCCGAAAGGAGAGACGCTTCAACTGGAGTGTGGCATAGACGCCTCTGGGCCATCGTTAACAAACGAGCACGGAGACGTCTTCTTTCCATGCAGGAAGATTGTGCCCATCAACAACTCGACCACCTTGACAAGCATTCGTGTTGTCAGCTCGACGGTCCCCGGGACGGGCTTAATTTGCCCCGTTCCTCTTGTTTACAAGATGTCCTTTGCACAGTTGCTGAAGGCCAAGGCGCTTTTGTCGCGGTTCCCGACCTCGCAAGTCATCAGGGACATATCAAAACGTCGCATTACGACTGTTCCCTCGCCCTCGCTGCACGATTACTCGGTACTACGATTTCAGGGTATCAGCGGGACATCGCCCTTTGAGCTGTTCCTTTACCTGCCTTTGGGAAATCGGCAAGGTTACATTGTTGTTAAGAAGAAAGGGTGTGTCACAGAGGTGCGTTTGACGATAGACTTGTCGCAAGCTTCATGGGAGTATTTAAGCAGCAATACCAATTTAAATGGGTCCTTCTTTCTTCCGCACTGGCACGGCACNCTGAAGAAAGAGAACGANGACTTTGTCCTACTCCTTACCACCTTAGTGGTCAGAAAAGGAACTACCGATATGCAGTTTGCATGCATTCGACTGGACCTGCTCGTTCCAAAGACCGACGCCTTCGAGTTTAAGTGCTCCGAGTGTGGAAGCATTGTCGATGCACACAAGCAGTTGTGCGCTGACACTGAGTGTGGAAAATACAGCGCGTTCTGCGAAACGGTAGAAAACCCAGAAGCGCATAAATCCGCTTGGGAGGAAAGAAAAACAGAGATAGGCAACGTTGTTCAGAAAGAAATTGCATTTATGCAACGGTGGAGACTTAAGACCATTCACTGCACAACAACGACGACACTTTGTTACAATTACAGCTCCAAATCCCCCGCGTCGCTGGCCGTGAAAGCCGTAGATTCCCTCAAGTACACTGTCCGGGTTGGCACTACACTGTGGGACGTCGAGTTGTCAGAGCTAGGCTACATTCAACACTGTGGGGAGGGCGTAGCCCAGTGCGCCGGTTTCCCCTACGCATTCTCTCCGTTCCTCAACGACTGCAATTTTGCATTCTGCGTCGGAGAGGACGTTTGGCTCATCAATGGGAAGGACGAGAGTGTCGCCATGACCTGGGCTGGCGTGGTAAGGACCCGTGCCTACGTACAACGATTGGAGATGCTCCGAGATAAACTGATCGCGGAAGAACCGTTTGCTTTTGAGGGAGAAGCCGAAGATGCCAACCCTGAAGAAGTCGAGTCAATTATTCGTTTGGGGGCAATGAAACACGTGCAGCTGTACGCCGGTCTCTCGCCGGGAGACATTCTCTTGACATGGTTCGACAGGTTCGGAAAGCGTCGCTCCAGAGTGCTATTTGCGAACGGCAGTACATAATAGCGCAGGACAACAAGGCAAACAATGAAGCGGCGGTGTTACAATTCCTATGCCTATGGAAGCGATACTTTCTACCAGACAGACAGGATCCACGTCAAGGAAGACCTTATGCAACACTTGGTCACGGAGGTGATTTTAAAGTTGGAAGGAAACGACAGCATCCCTCTGTTGGCGGACTGGGCGACGTACGAACTCCAGTGTGCAAACGATTGCATTGAAGAGTGCACTGTCCTGGTGAAGCCAGACTACCTCGCCCATTACGTCTCCATCATTGGGGGGCTTATCGTCGCGTGTTCCGCGGCGATCTATGTGATGCAGAGGTGGGAGAGAACGTGGAAGAGAAAGGTTCGTTAATGTATTTTAATGTTTTTTTATTTTATGATTAGATTTCTAAAAATACTCTTCACCAAGGCAAACGCTTGGACGACCCTCTTCTTTTCGTCTGGGGACAAATGCGAAGGGTCTCTGCTGATGTCAATGGTCATCTGATTCGTCTTGCATTTCAGAAACAACTTCCTGTAATTGTCTACAGGGCTGTCCATGACTTGGCTGGACCAGCCCACGAAACGTTGCTTAGGGAGGCGGCTCCTTGGTTTCTCGAAATCGTATGTTTTCATGTATTTCTCAAAAAGGCCCGCGGCGAAGGACCGATCCGCGCCGGTGCCCTTCTGCCGCCACTTGTCGAACAGGTCCCTTGGCACATACGGAAGTAAATAGGAAGAACCATTCACGACGCAAAGGTAGCGATTGCTGGCTGCCGTCGAATATTCTTTCTTGAAACACGCGTTGTAGTGTCGTGGCTGCAAGATGACCGGCTCATTTCTGGAGGAGTACCAGTAGACGAAAAGGTAATCCCTCCTCTCGATGTGCTGAAGGATAAAAACGTGTTTCGCGGTCACCTCTTCCCCCTCTTGTAAAAAATCGCCAGCGAATACAATGGTGTAGCCGGTGAAGAGGCCCGAGCGCAGCGTCACACCGTTCACGTTTGTGTTCTTGCTGATCGGCAGGGGGAAAGGAAGCAAGGCAGTGGCCATTGTTTTATTTACTTGAGAAGAGGGTCAACGTCCGCGGTGGTCTCAAGTACAAGCTCGAGCGCCGTTGCGCTGAGGTTAGCGTTTTGCACGGCTTGTATCGTCTCCTCGTTCAGCTTCTTGTCCATCAGCGAGCAGAATAGAAAGGAAAGCGCAAAGCCTTCTGCTTTTCTTATAAAGGTCTTCGTATCGTACAGGTACGGAAGGTAAAAGCCCATCAAAGTGGGCACCAGAGAAAGGTCATCCCCGAGAAACGTCAACGCCAGCGTTCCGATCAAGCGCCACTGCACCAGATTCTTCAGGATCAGCTCCACGATCTCCGTGGGGGCTTCCAAATGCTTCCGCCGATGCTGCCGAAGAAAGGTTGCGACAACCTTTTCCGTGCTCCCGCTGAACATGGACTGCCCTAGAAAACTGCTGTCAATTTGTAGGAGAAATATAAATTTCACATTGTCGAACAGGCCCACGAACAGCCAGAAGGCAAGGTGCTGCTGGCTTTGAAACATGTACAGGGACGCGCAGGCGATGAAATTCATGCCTTGGATATAGCCCACGGGGGAGTAGCGACAAAAGCGCCGAAGCAGTTTCAGGACGTCCTTTTTGTGGTCACGCAAAAAACGACTCCTAGGGAAGCACCTGGCCGAGTCTTGCTGAATAACATGCTTGTAATGAGCGTATTCGTGCCCTGCCTCTTTGTCAATCCTTTGCCATTCTTTGTACAACACGGCGACCGACCGCTCCTTGCACACGAACTCCATCGCAGTCGGCTCTCGAAAGAGGGCGGCAAAGAGCGTCGTCATGTTAATTTTAAAGACTTGTTGCGCCGCTGTTGCTCAGCCACGTCCCATGGAGAATATCGACGGCGTGATGAAACAGGCAGACCTCTTTCAAATCTTTCGGCACCCGTGTAAACTCTTCCCCTACCAGCGCCGCCCCCTCCTCTGCCGCGTAGAAGCGCTCTCCGCTGACGACCACCCGTTTCAGGCGCCGCCTCTTCTCTACCACGGTCGCGTACGACTCAGTGCACAGGATTTCGTCGGTACTGTCCGTGTCCTTCACGGCAACGTTGGCGTAGAACGTCTTGTTGTTGCAGAACATGAAGCAGTTGTGCTCGAACGGAGCGGCATTGAGCAGGACGTTGCGACAGAAGAGAATGTCGTAGGACGGCAGGCTGGTGCACGACTCCTGCATGAACTCAATAATGCGCTCGGTGAGGTAGGGGCGGTCCCTTGAAGTGAAATCGAACAGTCCTTTTCTCAGGTATGGTCTTTGAAGCAGATCGCTGTCCTGTGGGAGCTGAACGTCTAGGTGAGGTGGACTTACTGTGAACACGAAAATCAAGACACACACTGTTAAGACGACACTGATGGCTTGAAAACACCGTCGCTTGGAGGCAATCTTCAGCAAACTCTTCTTGGAAAAGAACTTTCCCGGCCCGAAGGTCTCGGACTCGACGTCAACGCCCCATTTTTTAAACACCGCGCTGATGCGTGACGGTGCTTTCCTGTTTCGCATTTTTTCTCCCTAGGGTCGTGTCGGCTGTGCCGGAAAAGATAAGGTATATATATAAGAAGTACGAAGAACTTAAGAGTAAACGATCCAAAATGACGACTACGGTTACCTACCCAAGCAACTGGGACTACTCTACAACTAACTCTGACACAACCATATGGAACGCGCTCAGGGAATACAACGGTCTGAATGATCCGACCTCCACAACACCAACCCCACAGTCCATAATAACAGGCGCAAACGCATCGGCACAGTTAGAGATCAGAAATTTGATTAAGTTGGAAAGGAACAAGAAGAACTTTCTATTCAATCGACCACTCGCGGGAAACATTTCCCTAGCAGCTCTAACCGACGCCATCGCGCCATTCCCGGTGCCTGACAGCCCAGATGGCATTGGGCTGGGAGAACTGGAAGTAGGAAAATTCTACCACTTTCAGAGGAACGGCTACCGCTTCAATGGGAAAATTTCTCGAACACATGCTGCTGAGGGAAGGGGCCCTGTCTTTTTTGAGAAGGACAGCGTCATGGTCCTGACCTCCGTCGGAGCATTCGAAGGGAAGATGGACGGTTGTAAGGTGGCGGACCATCCGGCCTACGCGCGCAACGACCCAAACGATGCGACCAAGACGTGGATTGTCCCAACCCTAATTGGAACCACCGATCCAACGGAAATCAAGGTCCCCTACTCCAGCATCATGAACGTGAAGGACTCTGTGGTATTGCGACCCTACCGCCTGTTTCGACGCCTCGTCGATGAAGCGCACTCGTTGAAGGACGATTGCCTAAGCAAAGAACGGCTGGGAGAGATCGTTGGGAAGCTCCGGAAACTCTTTGTGCAGAGCAAGCTCGATCCGAACGGGCTGCCAATGAGACGGACTGCGATTGATTTCAGTAAACTAGAAAAAATCGAAGAGGCTGCGCGGAAAGCAGAGCTAGCCACCGCCAAAACCGCTCGGGAGGCGGCGGAGTTGAAGAAGAGGGGAGATAGGGTAAAGGAATTTGGCGACACAGAAGTCAGCGGAAAGAAACGCAGACGCCCCTACTACTCGCTCTACCCCATCGACAAACGGCGGCTCGACTGGGACACTCGGCTGTGGCGGCGGGAGAAATTCGGAGCAGAGTACGTGAGGAAGGCACCGACCATCTACGACGCCATGGAGATCCTGAAGATTGATAAAACCAAAATTTTGATTGATGCAATCGGTATACTGTTAAACGCAAAGCAAGCAAATGCCGGTAAAGCCAAAGAGGAGTGGGAGGCAGGCCTGATGGTACAGAACAATGGCAACGAGTTGATCGAAGACATACTGCTCCCGGCCGTGCGGTTTTCGAAGGGTGATGAGCCACGGGATGCGATAGTGAAACGACTCATGTCGTACCCAAAATTCGGCGGCAAGC
>JGI20160J14292_10000452_pt1 | contig 37286 bp, 38 predicted proteins | sample COG_10_FD_14292 | JGI IMG/M metagenome (IMG submission 14292) | reverse complement strand
ACCACGTTGATAGGCTGGATGTGGAAGCGCAGTAATGCGTGTAGCTGACCAGTACTAATAGCTCAATTGGCTTGATTTATGCACTGAAAAAAATTTTTAATGGTTATTTTAAAGATAAAATTATTATATATAAGCCCCAGTCTAAACAACTGGGGTTTTTTTTTAATAACTAGTATGAATACAAATAAAAGAAATAGACTATGAAAAAAATTTTAATTACTGGTGGTTGTGGTTTTATTGGATCTCATCTAGTAGAGTTTTTTTTAAAAAAGAATCAAAAAGTAGTTGTGTTTGATAAAAAAGGAAAACGATATGAAAAAAACTGGTTAAAAAACTTTAAGCATAAAAACTTAAAAATTATTTTAGATGATATCAGAAATTATAATAAACTAGATAAAATTATAAAAAATTGCTCTCAAGTAATTCATCTTGCAGCAGCAATAAGTATACCTCATTCATACTTGTATCCACGTGAACATGTTTCTGTAAATATTTTAGGAACTTTAAATATTTTAGAATCCTGCAAAAAACATAAAAAAAGTTGCATTATTACATCCACTAGCGAAACTTACGGTTCAGGTAAATATTTTCCAATGGATGAAAACCATCCTTTAAATGCACAATCACCTTATGCAGCTACAAAAATTAGTGCAGATCAATTGGCACTTAGCTACCACAATTCTTTTGGGTTAAAGGTAAAGATTATTAGACCATTCAATTGTTTTGGCCCAAGACAATCAACAAGAGCAGTTATCCCAACTATGATTATGCAATTAATAAAAAATTCTAGGGAAATTAAAATTGGTAATACAAATACATTTCGAGATTATACTTATGTTGAAGATTTATGCAGTGCATTTTGGCTTTTATCAAAATCTAAAAAAGGATTTGGAAAAATTTTTAATATTGGATCTAATAAAACACATAAAATTAAAGATGTACTATATTTATTAAAAAAAATTTCAAAAGCAAAATCAATTATTAAAGTTGATAAAAAAAGATTCCGTCCATCGAAAAGTGAGGTAAACAAACTTCACTGTGATAATAAAAATTTTTTAAAACTGTTTAAGTGGAAACCATCAAATTTTAATAATAAACTAGTGGATACTTTTAACTGGTATAAAAATAATAGTAAATTATTTAATGCTTCAAAATACAATTTCTAATTGATGAACAACGAATTTAAAAAAAAAGCAATTCTTCTAGTAAATTTGATTAATAAATTAAACAAAAAGAAACCTGTTTATTTAAGTATTCCAGATATAACTAGTAGTGATATCTCCACCATTTCGAATGAATTAAAAAAAAACAATGTAGCTATTGGCAATTATACTAAAAAATTTATAGCTAAATTAAAAATTATAACTAATTCAAATAATTTATTATTAACAGCCAATGGTACAGTAGCTTTGTACGCTTCTTTAGTATCTGAAAATATAGGTAAGAATGATGAAATATTGGTTCCTTCATTGAATTATATAGCTTCGGTAAATGCTATACTGGCATGTAAAGGGACGCCTCATTTTATTGACTCTTCTTTAAATGATTTCGGAGTAGATTTTGAAAAATTAGAAATTTATTTACAAAATATTACAAAAATTAAAAAAAATTTTACAATAAATAAATTTACCAAAAAAAAAATTAAAGCTTTAATGTTAACACATGTATTTGGTCATGCTACAAATTTGAGTAAAGCAAAAAAGATTTGTAAAAAATATAAATTAGTTTTGATTGAAGATGCAGCAGAAGCATTAGGAACAAAATATAAGAATAGACATGTTGGAACTTTTGGGAGTTATGGAGTCATAAGTTTCAATGGTAACAAAATTATTACATCTGGTGGAGGGGGAGCCTTAATAGTAAAAAATAATAATAAATATAAAAAATTAAAAAAAATTATTGATAATGGTAAAATTTTTGATAATTTTAATTTTTTGCATAATCATTTTGGGTTAAATCTAAATTTATCAAACTTAAATGCATCCCTAGGATATTCTCAGCTTAAAAAATTAAAAAATAAAATTAAACAAAGAAAATTATTATTTAAAATTTATTCAAAATTAAATAATGACAAATTTGAGTTTGTTAAAAAACCAGCTAATTCAGAAAGTAATTTTTGGCTTCAGGCTGTTAGACTCAAAAATAAAAAAGAAAAAAATTTTTTACAGAATTTTCTGTATAAAAACAAAATACAAACAAGATCAATTTGGAAACCGAACCATCTTTTTAATCATTTAAAAAAATATCCAAAAATGAATTTAGATAATTCATTAAAATTATATGATACCATAATAAATGTACCGAGCTCTATTAACTTAAAAAGTTGATAAATTTGAATATGAAAAATTTTTTTAAAAATGTTTTAGAAATAGAAAAAAAAAAAATTGGTGAAAAATGTCCAGTATTTATAATTGCAGAGGCTGGTGTGAATCATAACGGCAACTTAAGAAATGCATATAAATTAATTGATATAGCAAAAAAAGCAGGTGCTGATGCGGTAAAGTTTCAAACATTTAATACAGAAGAATCTACGATTACAAAATTGAAAAAAGCAAAATATCAGTGTAACAAAAAAAATGATAACGAAACACAGTATGAGATGTTAGAAAAATTAGAATTAAATTTTGATTATCATTTAAAAATTAAAAATTATTGTAAGAAAAAAAAAATAATTTTTTTTTCTACACCATCAGATATTCAAAGTTTAAAACTTTTAAAAAAATTAAATATAGGCTGTTATAAAATCTCATCAGTTGATTTGAATAACTTTGAATTGATAGAGGAGGTAAGTAAAACAAATAAACCAATGATCATTTCAACAGGCATGTCTAATATAGAGGATGTTATCGAGACTAAAAAAAAATTAATAAGCTTAAAAAATAAAAAAGTTATATTTTTACATTGCATAAGTTCATACCCAACTAAAGATAGAGATTTAAATCTCAACTCTATAAGATTTTTGAAAGAAAAAATAAATTCTATAATAGGATTTTCTGACCATACTCTTGGAAATAATGGTGCTATTTTAGCTGTAGCATGTGGTGCAAAAGTAATTGAAAAACATATAACAATTAATAAAAAAATGCATGGACCAGATCACAAAATATCTATGGACCCAAAAGAATTTAACTTATTTGTTAATATGATCAGAAAAACAGAAGCAATCTTGGGAAAAAGTGTTAAAAAAATTAATAAAGTTGAATTAAATACTTTAAGTGCAACAAAAAAAGTTTTTGTTGCCAGTCAAGATTTAAAAGTAGGGCTTAAACTTAAAAAAAAAATGATTATGTTAAAGTCAGCTGGCAAAGGAGTAAATTACAAAGAAATAAAATTTTTTCTAGAAAAAAAAATCAAAAAAAAAATTACAAAAGATAGCTTAATAGATAAAAAATTTTTCTAATGAAATATAAAATTTGCTTCGCATTGACTTCACGCGCTGATTTTTCTTTAGCATATCCTGTTATCAATCAATTTAAAAGAAATAGTAAATTTAAAGTTTCAGTAATAAGTTCAGGATATTTATCTGGCAAATTATATGGAAAAAAAATCGATCTTATAAAAAAAAAAATTAAAAAAATAGACCTTGAAATAAAAAATTATCCATCTGAGGATACAGCTCTTTCCATCACGCATTCGCTATCAGAAGGGATTATTGAATTTTCTAAATATTTTGAAAAGTTTAAACCCGATTATTTATTTGTATTTGCTGATAAATTTGAAATGCTATGTCCTGTAATAAGTTCTGTTCAATACAAAATTCCGATTTGTCATGTAGAGGGAGGTGATTTAACTGAAGGTGCATTAGATGACAACATTAGACACGCAATAACAAAATTTAGTCATTTACACTTTGTATCAACAAAAGAATATAAAAAAAGACTTATCCAACTAGGTGAAGAGCCATGGAGAATTTTAGTATCAGGTTCTCCTAGTTTGGATTTAATACAAGGTATGAAATTTCTTAGAAAATCTGATTTAAATCAGAAGTTTAATTTTGATTTTGAAAAAGAATTTATCCTATGCACTTTCCACCCTGTAACTAATGATTTAGATAATACCAATAAATATATTGAAAATTTGATTAATAGTTTAAAAAAACAAAATAAAAGTAATATTATTTTTACCTCACCTAATGCAGATTTAACAAGTAGTAAAATTAAACAAAAAATTAAGAATTTTTCAAAAAAATTTTCTAATATAAAATATTTAGATAAACTAGAATATAATGAGTATTTGAGTCTAATGAGGCATTGTAAGTTTATGATAGGCAATTCATCAAGTGGAATAATAGAGTCTGCAACTGTTAAAACAAAAGTTGTAAATATTGGAAATAGACAAAAAGGTAGAGTAATACCAAAAAATGTTATTACGTGTGGTTACAGCGAAAATGAAATACTTCATGCTATTTCTAAGATAAAAAAAATCAAAAAAAAATTTAACAATCCTTACTTCAAAAAAAATGTTTCTAAAAAAATTTATGATTTTTTTATTCGCAAACTAAATAAAGATATTGTAAATAAAAAATTTGTTGATATATAAATCAGCAATGGATTACAAAACATTAACCAGAAGTCTTTATCTTAAACAACACAAACGAATTTCTAAAAATAAAAAAGTTTTTAATAGAATTTATGGAATCTATTCAGATCAAAATTACAATTTAGGAGATGACTGGTTTAGAGATAAAATAGCTCTTGACGCAGGATGTGGAAATTTTGGAGCACTGACTGTTAGATTATCGAAACTTAATTGTAAAAAAATTTATGCCTGCGATTTAGGAAAAAAATGGATCAGTCCAATGAAAAAAAGTTTAATTGAAAGAGGAATTAATTTAAATAATGTCAAAATGGATCCTGGCAATATTTTAAAATTAAATTATAAAAAAAATTATTTTGATTTTGTTGCAGTGAATGGGGTGTTGCATCATTTGAAAAATAAAAATGAAATAAAGAAAGGTTTTGCTGAAGGTGCAAAGGTATGTAAAAAGGGAGGGTATTATTTTACATCTTTTGGAGTTTCAGGTGGCTTAGTTCAGTCGGTAATATTACCTGCTGTAAGAAAACATTATCAATCAAATAAAGATTTTAAAAAATTTATTGATAACCTCAATTTTAAAGAAATAGATAAAATTATTAAGTTCATTACTCAAGTTTCAAAAAAAAATAAAGGACCAAATATTAATTATAATTTTTTGAAATCAATGTTATCAGAGGACTTTTGTGTATTTCTCCATAACCATATTCAAGCACCTTATTGGTTAACAAATGAATGCTCTGAAGAATTTATAGTTTCAATGTACAAAAAAAATGGTTTTTCAAATATTAAAAGGATTAAAAAGTTTGTAAATCGTACTGATGTAAGAAAATTTTTTGCACCACTTCATTATGAGAGAGAAAGTCAAATATCCAAAATATTATATGGACAAGGATATATGGAATTTATTGCTAAGAAAGGTTAAATCAATAATGACAGTAAATACAATAAATGAATGGGGTAAATTAAAGGAAATTATTGTTGGTAGGGTTCCAAATAAATACACAATACCAATTGTGAAAAAAAGGCCATTCACTAATGACGATATTTCTTTAATTAATAAGTGTTCTGAGGAAGTTTTCCCAAAAAAAATGCTATTAGAGTCACAAAGAGAAATTGAAAATTTATGTAAAATAATAAAAAATTTTGGAGCAAAAGTTTTAAGACCAAATCAAGAGCACGTAGGAAAAATTTATACAACACCCTATCACCATAGTATTGGTGAAATAGTTTATAATGCAAGAGACTTAGTCTTAATCGTAGGAAATAAAATTATTGAATGTCCATCACAAGAAAAGTACAGATTATTTGAAACATACGGATACTATGATATTTTTCAGAATTATTTTAAAAAGGGTGCCGAATGGATTTCAGCACCAAAACCAAGGATTAATAAAAAAAATTTAATAATTAAAAAAAAAGGAAATAAAAAAACTCAAACTTTATTAAATAATGAAATAAGTTTTGAGGCCGCAAATGTATTAAAACTAGGTAAAGATTTACTATATTTAGTCTCAAGATCTGGAAATAAGTTAGGAGCTCAATGGCTTCAGCAAGTAGTAGGGAGAGAATACAAAGTTCATTTAACTGAGGGAATATACGGAGGAAGCCATATAGACTCAACAATCATGGCTCTTAATCCAGGGTTAGTTTTAATTAATGGTTCGAGAGTAAACAAGCAAAATTGTCCAGCAATCCTTAAAAATTGGGAAAAAATTTATTTTACAGATATTGTTGAAACACCAAAAAAAATAATTGATTTTCATAATAAAGTTAGAAAAAAAAATTACTTAATTTTGAAAAAAAAAGGTTTAATATCAGACATAAACCATATGGCATCATCATGGATAGGAATGAATTTTTTATCATTAGATAAAAATACAATTGTAATTGACGAAATACAGGTAAAGCTTATTAAGCTTTTAGAAAAAATGAAGTTTAATGTAATTCCAATTAAGTTTTCTAATTCTTATTTTTTAAAAGGTGGACTTCACTGCTGTACATTAGACACTATAAGAAAAAGTGAATGAAATTATTGGGTGTTATAACGGCAAGAGCTAATTCATCTAGATTACCTGGAAAAAATTTAAAAAAAATTAAAAACAAGACATTAATTGAAATAACAATCGAATTTATCAAAAAAGTTGAAAACATAGATGATATTTTAATAACAAGTGACTCAGCTAAAATTAACAATATAGCAAAAAAAAAAGGTATTAAGGTAGTTGAAAAAAGACCTTCTGGATTATCATCAATAACAACAACTTCTGCTTTAACAGTCATACACGCTGTTAAATGGTATGAAAAAAAATATAAAAAAAAAGTTGAGGCAATAGCTCTATTTCAACCAACCACACCTTTTAGAAGTGTTTCATTTATAAAAAAATGCATAAATAAATTTTTTTTATTTAGAGAGAGAGTCGCATCTTCGAATATTTATTATAAAAAAAAAAATTCAAGCTTAACTGATGGATCAATTTACATTATAGATAAGAAAGAACTTTTTAGACTAAAATCCTTTAATGAGAAAAATGCAATTAAAATATATTCTAAAAGTGCAGTTAATAGTATAGATATCGATAATTTTAAAGATCTAAATAAAGCTCTAAGATTAAGCAACGTAATAAAAAATAAAATATAAGATGTTAATAAAATTTGATTTTAAATTTCTAGAACAAAAAAATTATTTGATATTTGATGATTTAAAATTAGAAATTTTTAATAAATATCTAGACAATTCAACAAATGTTATTTCATTTAGAGATAAAAAATATAATTTTTTTGCAATTTTATATGCTTTATTTTTTTTTTTTAGATCTGAATTAAAAGTTGAATATATAAATTTTTTTTTAAAATTTACAAAAAAGAAAACAATTATTTCATTAAATTATAATAGATTAATTTTATATAAAATTAAAAAATATTATCCATCAATAAAAATAATAATTATACAAAATGGCGTCTCAAGTAAATTTTTTATTGATAAATTAAAAAATAATACCAACTTAAGTTGTGACTATTTTTTATGTATGACAACTACAGAAAAAGAGATAATTGAAAGATATATTACTGCAAATTTTATTGTTATTGGCTCATTTTTAAATAATTTTTTTTATAAAAAACAAAAAACAAAAAAAAAGGAAATATTGTTTATTTCTCAGTATAGAGATAAAGCATCTATTATAGATTTTCAAAAAAGTTATTATAACACTACACAATTTTTAATTCCATATTTAATTCAATTTTCAAAAGATAAAAAAATTCCAATTTCAATATTAGGTAGTTCATTATCTTTTGAAAAAGAAAATAATTATTATAAAAATTTTTTTAAAGATTATAAGTTCAAGTATTATAAAAAAAAAAAATTTTTTGCTTACAAAAGAATTGATAACCCTTTAATTGTTGTAGGTGTAGATTCAACTTTAATTTATGAAGCTTTTTCAAGAGGAAAAAAAATTGCTATATTTAATTTTAGTAAAATAAATAAAAAATTTTCTGTACATGACTCTTTTTTACTTCAACGCTTCTTAAAAGACGAGGGCTATTTCTGGACAAAATTAAAAAATGGTAAAAAAATTAAGAGTATTCTGAATTCATTGTTTGATACGTCTAATAATGAATGGTTAAAAAAAAAATATTATTATAAAAATTTATTTTCATTTGATAAAGATAATGAAAAATTTCGAAAGATAATCAATTCTATTAAATAGAAATTAATAATTTTTTATTTTCTTTTAAACTTATTTAAATCTTTAATTGTGCCTAAGTCAGTCCAGTCTTCATATAATGGATAAGAAATTACTTTCATTTTTTTAGTAATTGCATTTTGAATAATTTCATCCATATTTATTTTTTGGTTTGTATTAATTAATTTCTTAATTTTTTTGTTAATAATATATAAACCCGTGCTTATATAGTTTATTAAAATTGGTTTTTCTTCAATTGATGTTACATTAAATTTTGAATTAATATTTAACTTACCAAAAGATAATTTATTGATTATTTGTTTTGATACAACAGTGATATCTGCTTTTTGATCTAGATGAAAATTTGCAACTTTGGAGAAATCAATATTTAATTTGATATCACAATTTACTACAAAAAAATCTTTATCATTTAAATTAAAAAGTTTTATTGATCCACCAGTTCCAAGGGGTTTATTTTCAACTATATAGTCGATATTTTTGATAGAAAATTTTTTATTTTTTAAGTGAGATTTAACTTTTTCAAACATATGGTAAACAGATATTCTAATATTTTTCACTCCATCAGCATTTAATTTCTTAATTAAGCTTTCTAATAATGTTTTACCTTTAACTTTAACCAAAGGTTTTGGAACATTTTTAGTTATTGGGTAAAGCCTCTCACCTTTTCCGCCTGCCATAATTAATGCAGAGTTAATTTTATTATCTTTTTTATTATAGATTTTAACATCAATTATTCTCTTTCTTTTATCAATAATTGGAATGCATGTTTCCTCGTTATTATCAAATTTAATTGAAGATTTTTTGTATTGATTAAGAAAAATTGTTTTTTTATTGCATATTTTTATTGCTTTTTTTTTGAAGCTAATCTTTTTTATTAAACCTCTTCTGATATCTCCATCAGTTACTGAGCCAATAAGCTTGTTTGATTTGTCAATAATAAAACAAATTCTATGATTTGTTGAGTCAATAACTTTAACTGCATCCAAAATTGAGCTATTTTTAGTAATTAATAGTTTTTTAAAACTCAACATATTCTTGCTTTAATTAAATGTGTTGTATATGTATTCCATAATTCTTACAAATAAATATTCCCTTATATGTAAAATTATAGATTTAAATTATAGAAAAATTTAATACAATATCGATTTAAAAAAACTTAATACAAATGCAAAAAGTTTTCACAAAAAATATCTTTAATGAAGCTGAAGTAGGTGAGATTAGAAATTATCTAAAAGATTTTTTAAAAGCTGATAAAAGAGAACACTATAAAGCCGAACAAGGAGAACACTATTATGTTTCAATAGAAAGTATCAAACAAAATCAATTACTTTGGAACTTTATCTTCAATAAAAAAGTTTTGGAATTTATAAAAAAAAGTTTTAATGAAAAAATATATTTTTATAACAATATAGTAATCCAAAAAAATAATTTAAGGTTTAATAAAAAATTGTGGTACCATAAAGATTCTGGTGATTTTCATCAAACTGAAATTCTTAAAAAAAAAGAAAATGAACTATCAAAAGTTGGACTCTATTTGCAAAAAAATATTAAAGGAAAGGGGGGAGGAATCGATATACTCAAACCTTTTAAGTATGATAATTTTTCTGAAAACAATAAATTTATAAATAAGTTTAGAGGACTATTTTATAGACTACAAAATATTTTTAGTAACACTCATTTGTATTCTGAAGCTGGAGATGTTGTAATATTTAATGCATTAATTAATCATAGAACAAGTCTCACAAAAGAGAAATATAAAGGACATACTGAAGATAAATACGTTATTTACTTACAATTTGTAAATTATAATTTAATTAAAGATACCTTAAAAATTATAGATAAAGAAAAACGATATAAGAATGATATAGATATTGAAGAACAAATGACTAATTATAATTCCTCAAATATAGAATTTAAAGTTCTTAATAAGAATTTTACAGATTTTATCTCACAATATTTAGGTGCAGCCCAAAAACCCATGTTGAATTAGGCGTGAAAAAATCTATTGATTGGTATTTAGATTATTGTAAAAAAAAATGATTCAATTCCAATTAACCAAAAAATTTTTTAATATATTCACTAAGCAAGAAAAAATTTTATTCTTTTTTTTAATTTTTATTCAATTAATATCAGTAGCATTAGAGTTAATAAGCATTGGCGCTTTATTACCAGTATTTAAATCCATAACTGATCCAAATTGGAATGAAAAATACTTTGGTTTTTTAAATGAGGAACACAGAACTTATTATATATTTTTAATAGTAATAGCTATTTTTATAATAAAAGTTCTTTTTTTAACTCTCACTGCATTCTTTTCAGGAAAATTTAGAAACAAAGTTACCGTGAGAATCGTTAATCAAATTTACGAAAATTATTTAAATAAAAATTATCAATTTCATACTGATAATAGCTCATCTTTATTGTTGCGGAATATGCAATATGCAAATGGCATCGACTCAATTATTATGAGAATAGTAGATTTTTATGCAGATTTAATGATACTTCTGTTAGCTCTACAATGGGTTTTATTAGTAAATTTTCAAGTAACTTTAGCGGCAATAGTATTAATAATTATACTGTTATTTTGCTATTCTTTAGTAACAAAAGCTAAAATTGAGAAGTTTGGCAATGAAGATGTTAATTATAATACGTATTACATAAAAAATATGATGGAGGGAATTCAGTCATATAAAGAGATACTATTATCAGGTAGGCAAAAATTTTTTACTGATAGAAATAAAATATATAAGCAAGAATCTTTAAGGTATAAATTAAGATTTACTATAGTGGAACTTTTACCAAAATATCTAGTAGAGATATTACTGGTAACTTTAGCTTTAATTGGTGCAATTTTTATTATGAGAGATGAAACAATCAATTTAAATGAATCATTACCATTTTTAGGAATTCTTTTTGTTGGGATTATAAAAACAATGCCAAATATTTTAAGATTATTTAATTCACACCAGCAATTTAAATATTTAATACCCCAAATGGATATTATTTATAATAGCATTGTTCAAATTAAAGAATCTGCTCATTATAACTTAAATGATGAAAATAATAAAAAAATTCAATTTGAGTCAAATATACAATTAAAAAATATTAATTTTGACTACAAAGGTAAAAATATTTTAAGAGGTCTGAATTTAGAAATAAAAAAAAATTCTACTATATCAATTCAAGGATCAAGTGGATCTGGGAAAACAACTCTATTAAATATTTTAACAGGATTATTATTACCTACTAAGGGATCTATTCTATTAGATGAAAACAATTGTAGTTTAAATAACAATAACTGGCAAAAAAAAATTGGTTATTTGAGTCAAAATACGCACTTATTAGATGACACTATAAAAGCAAATATTGCCTTTGGTTTTAAACAAGGTGATATAAATCACAATTTAATTAAAGAATGTCTTGAGAAGTCAGAACTTAATACTTTTATAGAAAGTTTGCCAGAAAAACTAGATACAATTGTTGGTGAAAACGGTGCAAAAATTTCTGGAGGTCAGTTGCAAAGAATTGGTTTGGCAAGAGTATTTTATAATAATCCAGAGTTACTGATTTTAGACGAACCTACCAATTCACTTGATAGTGAAAACGAAATAAAAATTGTAAATACATTAAAGAAATTAAAAGGTAAAATTACAATAATAATTGTTAGTCATAATGAGAAACCGTTAGAAATTGCAGATGAAAAATTTGTACTAAAAAATGGAAGTCTAATTAAAAGATAATCTATAAATATTATTATTTTTACAAAATTATTTTTCTAAGATTTTTTTATAAAACTTAAGATAATCATTAATTCTATTTTTGTAAGAAAAATTCTTTATTATCATCTTTCTATTATTTTTTTTAAAATCGGAATTGATTTTTAACTCATTATTTGCCCAATTTATTCCATTAGCCAGATCTTTTGAAGATTTAAAATCTGCAAGATATCCATTTTGTTTGTGTTTAATTATTTCGCTAACAGCAGTATCTTTAAAGGCTACAGAGGGTAGTCCAAAACAGCCAGCTTCTGTGAAAACTTGTCCAAAAGATTCGAATAAACTTGGTAATACAAATATATCTGATGAATAATAAATATTTTTGATTATTTTATCAGAATTTACAATTCCAAAATATTTTTTTTCTATTTTTATATCATCAAATTTTTTTGGTTTATCACCAACTACCAATAAAAAATATTCTTTATGATTAAGGTGATTATTAATCGCCTCTGCTAAAAAATTAAAACCTTTTCTAAAATTTACAGAACTTGTTGCATTAAAAAGAATTACAGATTTACCATTAGGAGTTATGATTTTTGAGTGCAACCTTGAGTTATAATTCCATTTATTAGTATCAATAATATAAGGTAAAATTTGTGATTTATGATTTTTAAAAAGTGAGTTTTTTTTTACTTTTTTCAGCATCCATTCTGATGGACATATAATGTTAATATCTTTATTTTTTAAATATCTATTTTTTTTATTCCAGACAAATTTATTTATATCTAATCCAGATTCATTTACTGGTCGGTTAAAAGAAGAATAATTATTTTGGTTTCTTAGATTGTTAGTAAAATGCTCTCCACCACAAAAAGGCCACATATCATGCATCGTCTAAACAATAGGTTTATTAATATGGGATATTTCTTTTATAGATATCATTTCATTTCCAATCCAGTGTAAGTGAATTAAATCAAAATCTATATTTTTAGTAATTCTTTTTAAAATTTAAATTATTAAAAATATTCAATGATAAAGTTTCTTTATTTATGCCGTTAAAGAAAAATTTGATAATAATTTTCTTTATTATTAATTTAATTTTCTAATTAAATTTAGTAAAAAATCATAAAAAAAAATTCTTTTTCTATCATTAATAAACTCATCGTAGTGAAGCACATAGCTTTTTATATTTCTTTCTTTTAATGAGTCATGTAATCTAGCAACGCCAATGCCAGCTCCACCTTTTGATGAAAAATTTAAATGTAATATTTTCATGTTTTATATAGGAATTTATACACATAAAAATTACTATTTTTTAACTAAAAAGAAGTTAGTAAAAATTTTAATTTTATTGAAGTTTTTAAGGTATCCTCTATATAAATTCCTACTTATGAATGAGCAATGTATAAAATATCAATAGTTGGACTGAGATATATAGAGTTACCCCCCTCTATGGTTTTGCAAAAACCTTGTAATGTTGTTGGTTTTGATAAATCAAAAACAGGAATGAAAAAATTTTCAAAAAAACATGATAGAAATAATGAATTTGATAAAAAAATTTTACCGAAACTTAATAAATTGGAAACTTTTGAAAAAGAAAACTCTATTATCTATGGTTTAAAAGAGGCAATCCAAATAAAGAAAAAAATTCAAAAAAAACTTAAAATTATCAAATTTTAAAATGAAATTAATTCAGTTAATTACTACAAGTAATGAAGAATTAGCTGACAATGCTAAAATAATATATTTAGGAAATTGGTGTAAAAAAAACTCTTATATTATAAAGAACGAAACAGTTGTTCCATATCATTGGGATGATAGAAAAAAAATTGAAATTGATAATGAATATTTAGACAATTTATATGAAAAACTTTTATCAACTTTATGTGAAACTTTAAATAAAGCCAATAAAAGAAATAATAGCAAGGAATATTGGCGTATTATTATAGGATATTGGTTATTTTATTATTTGTCAGTAAGTTTTGAGAGATGGGAAAATGTTTCTGCAGCTTTATCAAAATATCCAAATATTAATTATTATAACTCTATAAATGTTAAAAATGAACCAATTTCTAACACCACTAGAGAATTTATGAAATTGACATCTAGCACTACATGGAACCATTTGATTTATTCCAAAATTATTAATTTTTTAAAAAAGGAAAATAAATTAGAAATTAGATCTAAAACTAAAGAAATTTATGATGATAATTTTTATTATGGATATAAAAAAAATTTATTTCATAAAGCTAAAACTTTTTTAATGAGTAAATACATGCATGTATTTAAGAAAAAAATAGAAAAGAATAAAATTGTTTTTTTTAAAACTTATCTTGGATTAGCTAGTGAGTTGATATTAAATTTAAAGTTTAAGCAGCTACCTTTGTTTATTTCCAATAAGGACTTTGAAAAAAAAATTAATTTTTTATTAAGAAGTAAATTAGATTTAGATTATAGAGCTAATAATTTGTTTGAAAAATTTATAATTGAAAATATATTTAAAAATATTCCTTTAGAATTTTTAGAAAATTATAATTTAATTGGAGATCATATAGAAAAATTAAATTTACCAATTAAACCTTTACTAATAATAAGCACAAGATCTTTATCATCAGATAATATTTTTGTGCGATATCTTGCAGAAAAAAAGGAAACAGGGACTAAAATTTTTTATGGACAACATGGTGGTGCGTATGGACAAATTAAATTTTCATGGGCTGAGGATCATGAAATAAAAATTTCAGACAATTATCTTACATGGGGATGGAAAAAAGAAAATCAAAATAAAATTATTCCAATGTTTGTGCTAAAAAATATAGATAATTTAAAATTTAAAAAAAAAAATGAAATAAAAAAAATATGCTATTTTGTGAGATCAAGACCAAAGTTTACAGGTAGAATTGATAGTTCTACTGGTTCGAACCAAATGGCAAAGTATTATGATAATTGTTTGAAATACTATAATAATTTTATAAAAAAAATAAATGATATAACTATTATTCCAAGATTTCATGAAGCCGAATTTGAATGGAATCATAGAGATATTTGGAAAAACCATAATATCAAAAAATTTAGTTTTACTGATGGAGAGAGCTTAGAAAAGGTTTATAAAAATTATGAATTGCTGATTTATTCTTATATTAGTACAGGATTTTTAGAGTCATTAGCACTAGATAAACCATTTATTCTTATTGCATCTACTGATGAATGGCCGTTAAGAGATGAAGCCAAAGAAGATTTTGAAGATTTAAAAACAGCCAATATTTATTTTGAAAATGAAGATGAGGCAATTGAACATTTAAGAAAAATTTCTAAAAATATCAATGGTTGGTGGAATGACTTTAAGGTTAAAAAAATAAAAAATAAATTTAGAAATAAATATGCTATTAAAAATAGCAATAATTTAAAAATTAAAAAAATATACAATTTAATAAAAAATACTGTCTCACATGAAATATAATTTTTTAGCTTTGATTTTAGCTAGGTGTAGTTCTAAAGATATTACAAAAAGAAATATTTATAATATTAATGTGCATCATATATTCAGCTATTATATTGAAGAGAAAAAAAATCTAAAATATCTTTTGGGATCTAAATCATGAAAACTTTAGGTTTAATACCTTCAAGATTAGCATCAACAAGACTAAAAAATAAACCATTACTTAAGATTAAAGATATGCCTATTGTTATTCATACTTATAAAAGAGCATTAATGTCAAAAAAATTAGATGATTTATTTATATGTTGTGACGATATTGAGATAAAAAAAATTTGTGAACATTATGGAGCTAAATCGATTTTAACATCAAAAAAACATACTAATGGCACCGAACGTATTGGGGAAGGATATAAAAAATTAAATAAAAAAATATGATTTAATTGTGGATATTCAAGGAGATGAACCACTTATAAATCCATCTCATATAGATCAAGTTATTGATTTTCATTCAAAAAATAAAAACACCGACATTATTCTCCCAACTTTAAAATCGAACAATTATGCTGGCAAACATGTGGTCAATGTATTAAAAACAGAAAAGAATGATGTAATATATTTGTCTAGAGGAAATTTACCTTTTCAATTTAAAACAAAGAATTCTTTATACTATAAACATTTATCAATTATATCTTTTACGCCATCTTCATTAAAAAAATTTTGTGAATCTAAACAAACATTTTTAGAAAAAATAGAAGGTATAGAATTATTAAGAGCTATAGAATTAAATATGAAAATCAAAACTTTATTACTTAAAGGCGATAGCTTTTCGGTAGATGTGAAAAAAGATTTTATTAAAGCTAAGAAATTCATATTAAAAGACAATATATCAAAAAAATATCTAAAAAATGAATAATCTATTTTTAAAAAAGATTATTAAAAATTTTAATATAAGCCTAAAACAATATGATAATTATTCAGCTAGTAAATATTGGAAAAAAAGTATTAATAAAAAAAAAAAATTATTTAAAATTAGTAATTTAAATAATTTTAGAAATAATGGTCTATCAAATAATATTGATGATTTTTATATTAATGAAGACAAAAGCAAAAAACTATTTGAAAATTTAAAAAATTATTGTGGAGAAAAATTTTTATCTTCACTATTAGAAACAAAAAATGTTGGACAAGCAAAAAAAACTCAAAAGTTTAAAAATAAATTTTATACCCCAACTGACCTTTTTTGTATTAAATATGCTCATGAGTTAAAAAATAACATCAATCTAAAAAAAATAAATTTAATATGTGAAATAGGTCAAGGATTTGGATTGCTAGCAAGCAAATTACTAAAAATCAAAAAATTTAAAATGATTTTAATCGATTTGCCTGAGTCAAATTTTATTACCGCATATTATTTGAAAATTTTATTTCCAAAAAAAAAAATATTCACAGATATTGATTTGAAAAAAAAAAGGTTAAGCAAAAAAGATCTTAAAAAAGCTGATATTTTTATAATTTCACCATGGACAAATATTTCAGATTTAAGAATTGATCTTTTTATAAACTCTAGATCAATGATGGAAATGAATAAAAAGTCTATAAACAATTATTTTAAATTAATTCAAAGTAAAATTAATATAGGTGGTTATTTTTTGTGTATTAATAAATATTATAAAGATTTAGTTGGATATCCTATAGAGTTTCACCTTTACCCGTTTGATTTTAAATGGAAAGTAATTGTATCAAAAAGGTCATGGATGCAACCTGCAATTCATTTTTTCTTATTAAAAAGATTGGAAAATGATGACTTAAAAATTAAACTAGAAATAAATAGAATTAAAAAAAATTATTTAAAATTAGTTAAAAAAGATAAATTTTTTTTAAGAAGGATGTTGCCTATAAGTTTTTATAGATTTTATAAAAATATAAAATATTTTTTTTTAAAAGATGAGTAATCTTGTATTAATAGATTTAGAAAAAGATGATTTTAAAATCTATGAAGATAATTGTTTTTATATCAATTTAAATAAAGGAAAAATTAATATTACTAATAGTAAAAATATATCATTTAGCGAATTAAAAAATTTTGAAAAAAAATCTAGGTTAGATTTAGCTAAATCGTTAAAGAAGAAAATTAAAACTTTTAATGATGACTTTTTTCAAGAACTTGAATTATTTAATCTAAGAAACGATAAAATATTCTCGATTTCAAAAATAATAAATTTTATAAAATTGAATTATTTTTTAAAAGGTAAAAAATTTAAAACAATCAAACTAATTACCGATGATGATTCATCAATTAAGATACTTAAATCTTTAAATTCAAAAACTATAATTAATTATAAAAAAAAAAAAAAGAGTTTTAACTTTGTTTTTTTTAAGATTTCAAAATTTTATGTAAAAGCTTTATTTCTAATTATCTATATTAAGTTAAAAAAAAACTTAATACCAAAAGTTAAAAATGAAGTATGCATGACAATATATCCAAATTTTTTTTTAAAAGAGAAAGATATTTTTTATAAAAAAAAAAATACATCATTACTAAATTTTTTAATAACAGATGAAACTCATTTAAATCATTCTTTTTTAGAACTAATTTTTACTTATAATAAAATATTAAAAGCAAACACTATAATCGTTGAACAATTTATAAATATTCTAGATGTAATAACTTGTTATTTCAAAACTGTGTTTAAACTAATTTCATTGCGCAAAAATGATATGTATTTAGAGATAAATAATCTTAATTTAAATGATTTTTATGTAAAAAATTTTTATACTTCATTCATAAACAGGTCTAAATTAGAAATATATAATAAGGCTATACCAAAAATAATTAAGAGATTTAATATAAGCATTTTTAATTTATATTTATTTGAATACTCTTTTGGTTTTTATTTAATTAAAATATTTAAACAAAACCATGTATATGTAAAGGGTTATCAACATGGAATTTTTTCAAATAAATTATTTTGGTTTGATTTAATTTATAATAAAAAAAAATATCATCCTAATGAAGTAATCTCTTCAAATAAATATTCAGATAATCAATATAGAAAAATTTTTGGTAAAGATGTTAAAATAAAATTAAATAAAAAAAAAATTTCTAACTTATTAGAAGGAATGAAAAATATAACTAAAAATTCTTCAAGAAATATATTGATTTTACCGGGTACTCATGACGTTGAGGATTTATATATTTATGTTAAAGACCAATTACTTAATAATGATAAGTTTGTATATTTTTTTAAACTCCATCCAAAAAATAAATTCTCTTTTAAAGAGACAAGCAAAATTAAAATTATTAAAAATATTAGAAATATTAATTATAAAAAAATAATAGTATCTTCAACTTCTACTCTTGTTTATGATTTTAAAGAAAAAAATATTTTAGTAGAAGTTTTCGCCCCTGATTATAAGACTAGTTGTTATTAGTAATAGTTTAACTTATTCAATTTCTTAAATTAAATAATTGGAACTCTTTTGACCTTTATAAATTGACTAAAATTTTTACTTTTCATTATTTTTGTACTGACTACTTATTCAAATATAAATACAACTCGTTATGTAGTAAAAAATGGATTAGTTCCTATCATGGCTCTAATTTATTTTTGGTTTGATAAGTTGTTATAAGTTTTAATATAGATATAGATTAATTGATCTAAATCATATTTTCTAGATGATAAATAGGGCCTGTTCTTAAAAAAATTTTTGTCTTTATAAAATTTGTGGAGATATTTAATAAAACTAATAAAATTTTTATTTTTTATCACAAAACCATTATTTAAATTTTTTACAATTTCATTTGCACCTTTTCTGTCAAAAGTGATAATAGGTAAGTTACAGCTTAAAGACTCAATAAAAGTGATACCAAACGACTCTATTCTTGATAGGTTAAGGTATATATCTGATTTAGAATAATGCTTTAAGATTTTTGAATTAGGATAATACAATTCGTTCTCGTTAGTTAAATCCTCAATAATTTTCAACGAATTAATGTATTTTTTATCATTAATCGTTTTTAGAATCTTTGATGTATTTTTTCCAATTATTGTCCATTTAAAGTTAATTTTTTTTTCGAATAAGATTTTTAAAATTTTTTCCACGAGATCAAAACCTTTTTTTTTACTAGCATATCTCGCCACGGTGATTATTTTTAGTTTATTTACTTTATTTTTTTTTACTTGTTTTTTTATTTGTTTTGCTTTTGAAAGGATAGTTCCATTTGGAATTTCAATTATTTTATTTTTTGGAATTTTTAAATTTAAAAGATCATTATAAATATTTTTTGATATTGCTGTAAAATAATCAATATTTTTTTTATTTATCTGTAAAAGTTTTTCATACTTGATATCTAGTCTATTACCATAATTAATTTTTTTATTAATTTGAATATCGGCACCCTGAAACGTCACAATTATTTTTTGATTTAATTTTTTTAGAATATTGATAATTAGTAAGCTTTTATAATTTAAAAAAATAAAGTGCCATATATGATATTTATTTTTTTTAATAAATTTTTTTAAATAAATTTTTAAAAGAAATGTTAAGTCAATATTCAAATAATAATGTAATAAAAAAATTATATTAATAATCATTTTATTAAAAAAAATAATTTTATATTTTTTTTTTTTAATGGCAGTTTTATCTAGTAATACCATTTCAGCATTATGTTTTTTTTCGCAAATTTTATTTGCTAAATTATGCGCTTGAACTTGTGCACCCCCTGGATTAGGAAAAAAGGCTCCAGGCACGATTGCTATTTTCATTTTTTTTTGAGTAGTAGAATTAATAAACCATACAATAAAGTAATAAAAGATAACAATATAACAAATAATATATTTTGATTATTCAGCCTGACTCTTATCTCTTCTTTAAATCCTTTAAAAAAACCCAATTTACTTGAGACTCCATATGGATTAAATTTTCCAAAAATTTCATATTTTTTTGTATTCATACCAACAAATTTTCTCTTTATCATTTTGAATATAAAGTCTCTATCTGATGAATATTTAAACTTTGTGTCATATAAACCAATTTTTTTATGAAGCTTCTTTTTTACAAAAAAACCACATGAATGAGCAGGATAAATATTAAATTTATACCAAATTTTATTTGGCCAAAATCCATGCATTAATCTTTCCTTTAACAACGCTACCAAATAAATAATCAATCTTATTATTTTTGAAATATCTATGAGCGATTGATAATGTATCTTTATAATAATAATCATCAGCATTTAAAATTCCAATAACTTCTCCTTTGCTTATTTTTATACCTTTATTTATTGCATCGTAAATTCCGTCATCTTTATCGATAATTAATTTTGAAATATATTTCTTATTCTTTTTTAAAATAGAAATTGTTTTTTTTTCTGATCCACCATCGATTACAATATGTTCAAAATTCTTAAAATTTTGTCTTTTAAGGCTCATAAAAGTTTTTTTAATTTGAGGCTGATTTAAAACAGGAGTAATTATAGAAAAGAAAATTTTTTTTGAATTCATTTAAATTTTATTGAAAAATTTTATATAAGTATCATTCTTTTTTGACAATTTAATTAAGTTTTTTTTTGCATTTTTAATTTTTATTTTACAGTTCTTAAAATTTCTAATCGCAAACTTTAACTTTTGAGAAAGTTCATTTATATTTCCAGTCTTATAAATCAAACCAAAATTATTATTCAAGATAATATCACTATAACCGCCAAAGCTTTTACTTGTTATAATCAAACAATTAAAGGAGACTGCTTCTACAATAGTATTAGGAAATCCCTCATAAATAGAAGTATTTACCAATATATCAGTTTTGTTATAAATATAATCGAGAAATCTTTTATCATTTTTAAATTTANAAAATTNTAATTTTGAGTAAGTTTTTTTTGATACNGATAATTTGATTTCTTTTTTAATATTTTTATTTGATATAATATTAAATTTAANATTTTCATTTTGAATATGATCAATACTTTTTATAAAATCAAAAAGNCTTTTCTCACTTGAATGTCTTCCAATCCANGATATTTGCAGTATTTCATTATATTTTTTTTCATATTTTTTTTTTATATTAATAATAGGGTTAATAGTTAACACATTTAAATTAAATTTTAATCTAATGTAAGAAGATACTTTAGATGAGTTTCCAATTATATAATCTGCACGTCTATAGAAAATTTTTGCTAAATAAAAAATTGTTTTTTTTTTTATAAAATCTTTAAAACTTGAATATATCTCTAGCTCTTGCAGTGGCGTTCTTTCAATTAGAACTAGTTTTAAATTTTTAATATTCTTTATTATTATTGAGCTCAAAACATTAGCATAGTTTATATTAGAGACAAAAATTATATTTGTTTGTTTGGATATTTTTTTAAGTTTAAAATATATTTTTATAATACCTAAAATAGTTTTTTTGGATGAAATCTCAGTTATATTTACATTGATTTTCTGAAAATTTTTTTTATAGTGATTTTTTCCAAGTGATATAACATTTATTTTATTTTTTTTGTTCTTTAAAGTCTTACATATATTTAGTATTGAATTTCCAGCTCCACCAAGAGTAAAATCTGGAAGAAAGAAGTAGATATGTCTTTGTTTTATCATAATTTATTGTAATCCTATAATAATACGTAATATGAATATATTTTATTGGTGTCCATTTTTATCAAAGGTTGCTACCGTACAAGCAGTTATAAACTCAGCAATAAGCTTAAAGAAATACTCTAAAAATAAAATAAGTCCACATATTATTAATGCAATTGGTGAATGGGATGACTTACAAAATTTAATAAATGAAAATAATATAGGCTTAATTAAACTCACAAAAAGTAAATCAATATACAAATCATTGCCAAGATATTCTTACTTTAAAAGTAGGCTATCTTATATATTTATAGGTCTTTACACATCTGTAAGTTTATTCAAATTTCTTAAAGCGAGGAATAAGGGTGACATATTTGTGATACATTTAATTTCATCTTTGCCACTTTTATTAATTTTGTTATTTAACTTCAAATGTAAGTTTATTTTAAGAATATCTGGATATCCAAAATTAAATTTTTTGAGAATATTATTATGGAAAGCTTGTAAAAAAAAATTATCAATAATTCTTTGTCCAACAGAAGATACTAAAAATGATCTTATAGAAAAAAAAATATTTAAAAAAGAGACGTTTCATATTTTATATGATCCAGTCATTGAAGTAAAAAAAATATCTTCATTAAAAAAGAAAAATATAAAAAAAAATTTGGTAGGTAAAAAATTTATTTTGAACATTGGTAGATTAACAGATCAGAAAAATCAAAAAATGTTAATAGAAGGTTTTATTAATTTTCTTAAATTTGACCCAAATTTATACCTAGTAATTTTAGGTGAGGGGGAACTTGAAAGTAATCTAAAAAAATTTGTATTAAAGGAAAATATTGAAAATAAAGTTTATTTTTTAGGTCATGTTGAAAATGTATATAACTACCTGCAAAAAGCTAAATGTTTTATATTAACTTCAAAGTGGGAAGATCCAGGCTTTGTTTTGATTGAAGCAGCATTTTTAAAACAAACAATAATTTCTGCAGATTGCCCCAATGGCCCAAAAGAAATTCTTCAAAATGGCTCTGGTGGATATTTATTTAAATCAGATGATGTAAATGATTTAGTTAATAAGTATAAACAGTTTGATAACGATACAGACAGTAATATAAAAAATAAGAAACTTAAAACTCTTAAAATTTCTAAAAACTATACTTGTTTTAATCATTATGTACTTTTTAATAAAATATTAAAATTGATTTAAAATGATAAAAAATATCATTCTTGTTTATCCATCATTTGAAAGAGGTGGTGTAAAAAAAAATTTTCTAAGTTATTTAAAAATATTAAGTAAAAAAAAAATAAATGTTAATATTATTACAGATAAAAAAATAAATAAAAAAAAATTTAAAAAAAATATAAAAGTTTTTACTACAAAAAAATACAAATTTAGTTTTATCTATAAATACTTGTGCAGTTTTATATCAGCTTATAAAATTTTACAGCTAAGAAAATCTATAAAAATTAATGATTTAAGAGTTATATCTTTTCAAAGTAGTTTTTTTACATCAATAATTTGTCGATTGATTGGATATAAATTAATTGTAAGAGTATCAGAAGACCCTATTGGAGCCACAAAATACTCAGATAATATTATTTTAGCTATATTAATATTCTTTACTAAAATTATTACTTACAACTTGAGTTATAAAATATTTGTTAACTCTAGAAAAATGAATGAAAATTTAAAAAAATTAGTAATTAATAAGAAAAAAATTATTTTGCAATATAACATGAATTTAAAAAGTATTAGAAAATATAAAATAAATAATAAAAAAAATATTTTTTTAAATATAGGTAGATTTTGTAAACAAAAAAATCAAATTCTTATACTAAAAGCTTTTAAATTATTTATTAAAAAAAACAAAAATTTTTTACTTTATTTGTGTGGAGATGGACCAGATACCANAAGATTAAAAGTTATNTGCAAGGATTATAATATAGAAAAAAAAGTAAAATTTTTAGGTTGGAAAAATANTACTAAAGATATTCTAATTAAATCTAAATATTTTATTTTTCCATCTTTGTATGAAGGNTTGCCAAATGCCTTAATCGATGCCGTAAACTTTGATTTAGTTTGTATTTGTAATAATGTAAGTGGTGTGAATGATATTTGTGGCAAAAATTACGTACCCTTAAAAAAAAATAATGNTGAGAGTATTTTTCAAGGAATGCAAAAATCAGTATCTAATTATNATTATTATTCAAAAAAAAATTTAACACATAANAAAAAATTAAATAAATTTTTATTTAAAAATCTAGAAAATAAATTATTAAAAAATATNAAGTAAATANGAATTAAATAAAAATAATTATTATTCTAAAAAAAGAAAACTATCAAAAATAGAATATTTTTTGTTAAAATTTAAAAAAAGAACCNTGTATAACGATATTTNNATATTAAATTATAAATGAAACAAGTTTAGTAATAGNAATTTTTTTTTAAAATTNCTGCAGTATANTGATAGTAAAATTCGACTAGAAGAGATAANTTATGTTATAAGTTTATGTTAAAATTTACAAAAAAAATTTAAATTATTAAAATAATTAATCNATTGATGAAAAAAAGTATTAAAAAAATCATTGAAATGTTTGGATATGAGGTCAAAAAAATTGATAAAAAAAGNCTAAATTTTGATGATATTTATAAAATGTTTTTCAAAGATAATTTAATTATTTTTGATGTTGGGGCAAATAAAGGCCAATCAATCGAAAGATTTAAAAAAATATTTCCCCTTTCAACTATTCATGCTTTTGAGCCAATTAAAAAAGAATATGATTTCATAAAAAATTATTATGAAAAACAAAAAGAAATTTTTATAAACAACTATGCTTTAGGTGAAAATGAATATGATAAAGAATTAAATTTGTCTAAAAGAACTGGTGTGTCTTCTTTTAATAATTTTAATCTTGAGCATGAATGGATAAAAACAAGAAGTAGACAATATAATACAGATATAAAAGGCTTTTTAGATGGAAAAGAAAAAGTCCAAGTTGAAACACTAGATAATTATTGTAAAAAAAAATCAATTAAAAACATAGATATTTTAAAAATTGATACTCAAGGTTATGAAGAAAAAATATTATTTGGTGCAAAGAATTTGATTGGTAGTAATTCAATAAAAGCTATTGAATTAGAAATTATTTTTGATGATACGTATGACAAGTATTTATCATTTAGTGATATTGAAAAATTTTTACTTCCAAATTTCAGATTTTCAGGAATAAAAAATTATAATCAAAATCTATTTGAAGGTATTAATTTTTTTGCTGAAGTTTTATATTTAAATAAAAATATTATTAAGAATAAATAGTCATTTAAGCAAATGAAAAATAAATTAGTTATTTTTGACCTTGATGGAGTTCTGATAAACTCACTAAGTAATATGAAATTTGCTTTATTAAACACTCAAAAAAAAATGAATATAAAATTAAATTTTAATGTTTATAAAAAATATTTAGGCTTACCGTTTGAAAACATTATGAAAAAAATGAAAATTAAAATGGAAGTTGATAAAATAAAAAAAAATTATGAATATTTTTCAAAAAAAAAAATTGATACACTTAAGATAGATAAAGATATCTTGTATCAACTAAAAAAATTGCAAAAAAAATATTATCTAGCAATTTTTACTTCAAAAAGTAGAGAAAGAACACTCAAAATTTTAAAAAAACATAAATTTTTTAATTTCATTGTTACAGCAGATGATATTAAGAAAGGCAAACCAAATCCTGAAGGTTTAATAAAAATTTTGTCAAAACTTAAAGTTAAGAAAAAAAATACAATTTTTGTTGGCGATAGTCTATATGACTATCGGGCAAGTAAATTAGCAAAGATAAAATATCTTCATGCTTTGTGGGGATTTGAAAAAAATATTAAAAAAAAAAATAATATAACAAAAATTAGAAGATTTAGTGATATATCAAAAAATGTTGAAAAGTTGTAATGAAATTAGTTTCAATAATTTCACCATATTTTAAAAAAAAAAAATTTATAAAAAAAACTATTGATTCTATCCTTAATCAAACCTATTTAAATTTTGAGCTTATTATAATTTATGATGATACAGATCAAGATGATTATAAATATATAAAAAAAATTTCAAAAATTGATAAAAGAATTAGAGTGATTAAAAATAGTAAAAATTTAGGAGCTGGAGAAAGCAGAAATATAGGTATTAAGCATAGTAGAGGAAAATATATTGCTTTCTTAGATTCAGATGATTTATGGCATAGTCAAAAATTAGAAAAACAATTAAGATTTATGATTGATAACAATTTTGATATATCTCACAGTTCTTACAAAATTATTAATCAAAAAAATGAAATTATTGGCAAAAGAATTGCTAAAAATTTTCTTAATTACAATTCTCTTTTAAAATCGTGTGATATTGGATTATCAACAGTGATAATAAAAAAATTTTTATTTAATAATGGTTTAAAATTTCCAAAACTTAAAACAAAAGAAGATTTTGTTTTATGGCTAAAGTTACTTAAAAAAAATAATAAAATAATGGCTTTAAATGAAACGCTAGTAAGTTGGAGAAAATTAGATAATTCACTTTCATCATCTTTATTACAAAGACTTTTTGATGGTTTCAAAGTTTACAATAAATATATGAATTATAGCTATTTAAAATCACTGTATTTGCTATCTTGTTTATGTCTAAATTTCTTAAAAAAAAAATGAGCACCATAATTTCTTTTTATACAATTATTTTAGTTATTTTTTTTCTAAATAGGCTGTTTATTAATAAAAATTTATTACTAAGTCATTCAGGTGATAAACATCAAAAGTTTGTTTGTAAAAAGAGTGTACCTTTAATTGGTGGAATTTTTTTAACTTTCTTGTTTATTTTAGTTTTTGCAAAATTTGATAAATATTTTGAAATAATGGTTATTTTTTCATTTTTTTTGTTAGGTATCTTTACAGATTTAAAAATTTTAAAGTCAGCCAAAAAAAGACTTTTAATACAAGCATTTTTTATAATCTTATTAATATTTTTTTCTAAATTGGAAATTATAGATACAAGAGTTGATTTTCTTAACGTGATTTTGGAATATAAATTTTTTAATTTTTGTTTTGTAGTTTTTTGCTTACTTGTTTTAATAAATGGGTCAAATTTTATAGATGGATTGAATGGATTATTGGTTGGTTATTTTATAATGATTTCAATTATTTTAATAAAAATTGATTTTTTTCAATATTATAATGCAAAATTTGATGAAATTTTGTTTTTTTTAACAATTTTATTTTTGGTATTTGTGTTCAATATCTTTAATAAATTATATTTAGGTGATAATGGAGCTTATGTATTAAGTATATTTTTTGGTTTAATGATTATTGAATATCACCAGAATCATCCAGTTATCTCACCATATTTTTTTATATTACTTTTATGGTACCCCTGTTTTGAAAACTTATTTTCGATAATTAGAAAATTTAGAACTAAAAAATCACCTATTTCTCCAGATACAAACCATTTACATCAATTACTTTTTTACTTTTTAAAAAGAAAAAACAAATTTACAGATTTAATGAATAATAATTTTTCATCACTTATTTTACTTTTATTTAATTCTTTAATATTTATTATCTCATTAAAAGATGTCTACTCAACCTCACTTCAAGTAGTGACTATTTTTTTTTCAATTATATTCTATATAATTATTTATATTTATTTATTCAACTTTAAGTATAATAACTATAAGTAAATTATTTAAAATGTTTGAAAAAAAAAATATAATTTTAGAAAGACTTAATAATATAAAAAATCCTATTATATTAGAATTTGGAGTTAATAGGGGTGGATCTACAAATTTTTTTTTTGATCACATTAATAATAAAGGTGGCCAATTATTTTCAATTGATATTAGAGATTGCAGTAATGCTATAAACTCAAAAGAGTGGAATTTCTTTCAATGTAACGATTTAAATAAAGATAAAATATTAAAAAAGTTTTCAATTATAGAAAAGGGTGTGGACCTTCTATTTATTGACAGTTATCATGAACCAAACCATGTTAAAACATTACTCCATATTTGGTTTTATTATTTAAAAAAAGGTGGCTTTATTTATTTTGATGATACTGAAAGTTACTTATATCGCTTAAAAAAAAATAGTATTTTATCAATTGTTAATGACTCAATAAATGATGAAATAAAAAAATTTTATCATCAAAATTATGATCAATTACTTTATACTAAATATTTTCATGGAACAGGTTTGGCAGAATTACAAAAATTTTCTGATCTTTATGTTAAACCCAACAATAATAAGATATGGAAGTATAATTTTTATATAAGTAGAATTTATTTATTTCTGAAAAAGTTAAAATTTTATTTCTTATATAAATTTTCTAAAAAATAATATTATCAAATATTTTAATATTAAAAAGCCGTCTTTAAATTCACTAACTTTTTTAAATCCAGCTATTCTCTTTCGTTCATAAGAATTTATATTATCTATTTTGTATTTTTGTTGTTTAGCTTTAACAGGTAATTCAATACAGAATGTAAAGTCTTTTCTTTCTAAATTTAGAGATTGAGCTAAAGAGGTTTTTCCAATCACAAATGTATATAAAATATCTGTGATATTTAATTTAAAAAAAACCTTACCAAACAGTGTAAAAAAAAAATTCCCAACATAAGTAAGCATAGTATCATCTTCACTTCCAGAATTTGACTGATACCTTGATGCAAATACAAAATCTAATTTATTTTCTTCAAGTTTTTTAAACATACGATTAATTTCTTTAGGATTAAAAGATCCATCAGCATTGAAAATACAAAAATATTTAGTTTTTGTATGGTTAATGCCCGCTATTAAAGCATCACCGTAACCTTTATTTTTTTGATAGAGTATTTCACAGCTATAATTTTTTATTGAATTTATTGTTTCATAGTCATCTTTTTGTAAAATTACTATTTTTTTGAAATTATAATCCTTTAGTTCATCAAGGACTAAAGGAAGTGAGTGATTTTCAAACTTAGCTGGTATGACTAAAGTTATAGTGTTCATTTATTTAAGGTATCCAAGTATCAGAAACATTGTAAAATACAAATAAATAAAGATATTAGTCTTAAATTTCATAATTTTCTTTATATCTAAATCTATATTAACCAAGGAAAAAAGTATTATAATTAAAAAAGGATCATAATATTTATGATAAATAGATATTTGTGGGTTGCTTAATAATATCAATAAAAAAATCAAATAATTTTCAAACTTATTTGACAATATTAAAAATAAAAATAGCAAAGAGATATAACTTATTAAGTAAAATAAATAATTATTCTCAAATAAAAAATAAGAAGTTTTAAAAAATATTCCTCCACCTGTGTAACTAAATTTATAATCAAAATAAATTAGGCATATTATAAATATCAGTAAGCTTATTATAATTTTACTTGTAATATTCTTAAAATTTAGATTTAGAATATTTGTTAAATAAAAAGGTAAAAAATAAAAAAATATTATTGATGGAATTATTAATATTTGATTTGCTACATTATTAAAAAAAATTAAATTTTTTTTTTCAGTTATTGCTGCTGTTTTTGTTATAAAGTTTACATCTAGAACAAATAGATAATATAATGCAGGCAGAGACAATAAGATGTTAGTTAGAATTATATAAATTAATTCTCTACTAAAATAGCTATACTTTTTATAAAAAAAGTAAAAAAAATAAATTGAAAAAACTGAAAAATTTGGGCTGATATAAGCTGAAAATGCACAAAAAATTATGTTTAAAAAACAATATTTTAGTTGATGTGTTTTTAGAAAAAATAAATAAAACAAAATACTTAAAGAAAAAATACTTAACCCTAACAATCTGCTATCAGGCCAAATCGATAAAGATCTAAATGTTGGAGATAAAAAGACCAAACCAACAATTAATAATAAATATTTTTTTTCAATATATCTAAATTTTTCAATTAAAATTAAGTAAAATACAAATGGTAAAACTAATAAAATATGCAAATGTATTATTCTGATTAAGTTATCACTAAGATTAATTTTTTCAAAGAAAGATAAAAAAACTATTAATACAGGTGAATGTCTTGTTGCAAAATTATCATAATTTAAAAATGTATCTTTAAAATTAATTGCAAAAGCTTTAGAAACACCTTTTTGACCTCTGTAATCTAAAAAAGCTCCACCAGTGCTATCCTCATTAAAATAAAAACCAATGATTAACGATAAATATAATAATATAAAAATTAGGATTAAAATTAAATTATTGAATTTTATTATATCATTTTTCATTTTTAGATTTATATATTAATCTTTGCTTAATTAAACTCTTACATGATCGAACATTTAACATTTTTCCTATACGTGCTAGTATTCATCTCGTCTTCTATTGGGTATGGGGTTATTTTTTCAAAAATCTTTGAAAAAGAATTCCTAAAATTGAATTTAGGATATATTGGAATAATTGGAATTTTTTTCTTAACCTTCATCTCGGCAATAACTTCTTTTTTTTATCCCCATAATTTTTACCATAATACAATTTTGCATCTGGTAGGATTAGTTTCATTTTTATTTTTTATCAAAGATGTGGTTAAAAAAGATTACGCATTATGCTTGGTCATGATCTCAGTAATGATATTAGGGGTTTTTATATTTAAAAATCATGATGATTTTCCTTATTATCACCTTACATATGCACTAAATTTAAGTGAAAATAGTTTTTTAATTGGAACAGGCGCGTTCGGACATGGATTTAGAACGCCCTCATCAATGTTTTATTATCATTCCATATTATATATGCCTGGCATAAAGTATTTCCTGTTTCATACTGGCCCATTTTTTATACTTTATTTTTTCAATATAATAATTTTATCCAACATTATTGAAAAATTAAAAAAAAAAAATTTTGATTTTTTATATTTCTTAAGTTTACTTAGTTTTATTTTTATAAATATTGTTTTTTACAGAATTAGCGAACATGGTACAGATAGATCTTCTCAAATTTTACTAATAATAATATTTTTACTTTTTTTTGAAATATTGTACACAAAAGAAAAAAATAAAAATTTTGTTATCAATTTATTTTTTCTTATAATTGCTTTAGCAGCAAGTATTAAAGTTTTATATTATATATATTTCTCGTTAGCATTATTTTTGTTTTTAGAAAAAAAAATAAATTTTAATTATTTTTTAAAACAATTTACTTTTTTACTTATTATTTTTCTATTTTCTTCCGTTTTTATTTCTAAAAGTTTTTTTTCAACAGGTTGCTTAGTATATCCAGCAGAAAAAACATGTTTTGAGAAATTTGAATGGTCAACACCAAAATCAACAGTTAAAAAAATGAGTACGCACTATGAATGGTGGGCAAAATCTGGTGGTGGTCCAAATTACAAACATAAATTATCAAAAGAAGAGTATATTAAAAATTTTAACTGGGTTCAAAACTGGTACAAAAAACATTTTATTGGTAAAATTTCTGATACACTGGGTGGAATATTTTTAATAACATTGATAGTAATTTTGCTATTTAATGGGCCCTCAAATAAAAAAATTAAAAGAAAAAATTTCAAGATTTATTGCGTAATACCACTTCTTTTTTTATTGGAATGGTTTTTAAATCATCCTTCCATGAGATATGGTGGTTATATACTTTTTGCATTGCCGGTATTCATACTTACTTCAAGATATCTTGAGAAAAAAAAAATTGAATATGGCAAGATATATTATAGATCAATTTTTCTAATTTTGATTACTCTGACTATTTATAATTTAAGAAATTTAGACAGAATAATTAATGAAATTAATTTTTATAATTATGACATTATTTCAAGCCCTTATTTTCATGTACCTGATGTAAAAAGTGAAATTATTACAAGTTCGAATGATCTAGTAATATATAAGCCAAAAAACAATATGTGTTGGGCATCAAAAACACCATGTTCTTACAATCCAGGCATAAGACTTAAGAAATATTTATGGATGAAAATGATTTATAAAAGCGATGATGAATAGTTTATTTTTTAAGATATTTAATGTTTTGATTAATTTGATTGATTATTCAAATAAAAAAAAAATTCTTAATTTTTTTAAAAAAAAATTAAAAAATAAACCCTTGAATATTATTGATATTGGAGCCCACAAAGGTGAAACAATAGATTTTTTTTTAAATAATTTTTTAATAAATAAGATATTAGCTTTTGAGCCTAATGAAGAACTTTATAATCAGTTAAGAAAAAACAATAAATATTTAAATAAAAATATCAGTATTTACAATTTTGGTGTTGGAAAAAAAAATGAGATAAAATATTTAAATATAATGAGTGACAGCGCCTCATCAACATTTCATAAAATTAATCAAAACACTGATTATTTTAAAAAAAAAAAAAGAATAATTTCCTTTTTTGATCAAAATAAAGAATTTATGAAAAAAACACAGAAAGTTACAGTAATCAATTTATCAAAAATAATTTTAGATAATAAAATTAAAGAAATAGATATTCTTAAAATTGACACTGAAGGGTTTGAATATAATGTTTTAAAAGGAATTGAAAATTTTAATTTTATAAAAATTAAATATATATATATTGAGCATCACTTTGATCTCATGATTAATAAAGGCTATAAATTATCTGATATTAATATGTTATTAAATAAAAATAATTTCTACAAAAAATATAAATTGAAAATGAAATTCAGAAAATCTTTTGAATATATTTATGAGAATGAAAAAAAATAAATATTTGATAAGTGTAATTATAGTTAATTATAATAATGCAAAATATTTAAAAAGGTCTCTAGATTCTGTAATTAATCAGCAATATAAAAATAAAGAAATAATTATTGTAGATGATATGTCAACTGATAAATCAATAAAGGTTTTAAAAGAGTATGAAAATAAAGTTAAGATAATTCAAAACAAAAAAAAAACTAATATTGCAGCTTATGATCAGATGAATTCATATTATAATGGTTTTGTCAAATCAAAAGGTGATTATATATGTTTTTTAGATAGTGATGATTTTTTTAAAAAAAATAAATTAAAAAAAATAATAAACTTATTTCAATGTAATAATTCATTAAAATTAATTTTTGACAAACCTTTTATTTATTTTGATAAAAAAAATTTTTATCCATTTAAAATAAAAGAAAGAAATACTAGGCTAACTCCCTGGCCAAGATTTACTAGCCAAAGTTGTATTTCAATTGAAAGAGAATATTTAAAAAAAATATTTAATATTTTTAAAATAAAAAAATTTCCAAGTATCTGGTTAGACTTTAGAATTGCATTGCAAGGTTTTTTAGATTTTAAGAAATTGTTTATAGCAAATAATCATTTGACATATTACCAGCAGTCTTCGACACAAGTAACTAGTGTATTTAAAAAGTGGTCTTTAAATTGGTGGAAAAGAAGAAAGGAAGCTCATGATTTTACCAAGTATTTATTTAAAAAGAATAATATAAAAAAGAAAATTACTTTTGATGAGTATTTAACTAATGTTATTAATTTATTTATAAAAAAATGAAAACTTCTATTTTAATTGTTGGTAAAAAAAGTTTTATAGGATCAAGTCTTTTTAATTCATTAAAATTTTTTTTCTTGGTTAAAATTATAAAATTTGAAGATATATTAAATAAAAAAGAAAATTATTTCAAAAAATTTAATTATATAATTAATTGCACATCTAATAATAGATATAATAAAAATTTATATAATGAAAAATATGATCATGATTTTTTAATAGCTCAAAAAATACATAATTTAAAAATTTTACAAATTTTTCTTAGTTCAAGAAAAGTTTATAGAATAAAAAATAATATTAAAGAAACTCAAAAAACTTATCCTGTCTGTAACTATTCAAAAAATAAAATTAGAACAGAAAATAAACTCAAGAAACTATTAAAGGAAAAGGTATTAATTCTCAGAATTAGTAATATAGTGGGTATTAAAAAATTTAATAACAAAAAAAGAAAACTATATAAAACATTTATTGATTTTTTTTTAGAAAACACAAAAAAAGGTATCATCATTAAAAATGATAAAATTTATAAGGATTTTTTATCAATCTATAAATTCTGTGAAATTGTAGAGAAATTAATAAAAGTAAGGGCATTTGGCACTTACAATATTTCTTTAGGTAAAAAAGTTTATCTCGACAAATTAGTTAAATGGCTTAATGAATTTAATGATCATCAAAATAAATTAAAAGAAATGCCAAATAATTATAAAAAACAAAGTTTTTATTTAAATAATGATAAGTTAATGAAAAAAATTAATATTAAAAATAGATTAATTGATTTAGAAAATGATTGTAAAAAAATTAGTAAATTAATTTTTAGATAAAGATGAAAAAAACAGCATTAATTTTTGGTATAACTGGTCAAGATGGATCTTATTTGGCTGAGCTCCTTTTAAAAAAAAATTACACTGTTCATGGGGTAAAAAGAAGATCATCATCATTGAATACTGGCAGGGTAGACCATCTTTATCAAGACCCACATTTTAAAAATAGAAGTTTTATTTTACATTATGGAGATATCACAGACTCAATTTCTGTATCTACTTTAATCAAAAAGATTAAACCAGATGAAATCTACAATCTTGCTGCACAATCTCATGTTGCTGTATCTTTTGAAGTGCCAGAATACACTGCCAATGCAGATGCAATTGGAGCATTAAGAATTTTAGAAGCGATTAAATTTCATGGTTTTGAAAATAAAACTAAATTTTATCAAGCGGGTACTTCTGAAATGTTTGGAAAAGTACAAGAAATTCCACAAAATGAAAAAACTCCATTTTATCCTAGAAGCCCATATGGGGTAGCAAAGGTCTATGCTCACTGGATTACAGTGAATTATAGAGAGGCATATAATATTTTTGCATGCAATGGGATACTTTTTAATCACGAGAGTCCTGTAAGAGGTGAAACATTTGTAACAAAAAAAATTGTTGGAGCACTTTGTAAGATTAAATTTGGATTACAAAAAAAACTATTTTTAGGAAATTTAGAGGCTAAAAGAGATTGGGGCCATGCTAGAGACTATGTTGTTGCAATGTGGAAAATGATGCAAAAAAAAACTCCTAGTGACTATGTAATAGCTACTGGCAAAGAACATAGTGTTAAAGAATTTGTTAATTTAGTGCTTAATGAATTAAAAATTAAACATACGTGGCAAGGAAAAGGTATTAAGCAAAAATGCTACGATAAAAATAAGAATATTATTATTGAATGTGATGCAGCTTACTTCAGACCCTTAGAGGTAGATACGCTTTTAGGAAATGCCAAAAAAGCAAAAAAAGAACTAAATTGGAAGCCAAAAATTAAGATTAAAGAATTAGTAAAAGAAATGGTTACTTCAGAGTTAAAATCCCTAAAGCATGATTAATACTAACTCCAAAATTTTTGTTGCTGGCCACAAGGGTCTAGTTGGAAGTGCAATAGTAAGAAGATTAAAAGAAAAAAATTTTAAAAACATATTAATTAGAGAAAAATCTAGACTTGATTTAACAGATCAAAGACAGGTTTTAAAATTTTTGAAAAAAGAAAAACCAGAATTTATATTTCTTGCAGCAGCAAAAGTAGGTGGCATATATTCAAATAATAAATTTAAAGCTGAATACATTTATAATAATTTAGCGATACAAATAAATATAATTCATTCGGCATACTTAAGTAATATTAAAGACCTTATATTTTTAGGCTCTAGTTGTGTTTATCCAAGGTTATGTAAACAGCCTATAAAAGAGAGCTATTTAATGAATGGGCAACTTGAAAAAACTAATGACGCTTATGCTATAGCAAAAATTGCAGGTATAAAGATGTGTCAAAGTTATAATGAACAATATAAGACAAATTATAAATGCTTAATGCCTACAAATACATTTGGTCCAAATGATAATTATAATGAACTTAATTCCCATTTTTTGCCCGCACTTATAAAAAAGGCTCATAATTTAAAATATAATAAAAAAAGCACTTTGACATTGTGGGGCAATGGTAAAGTGAAAAGAGAAGCGATCTATGTGGATGATATAGCTGATGCATGCATATATTTTATGAATAAAAAACTTAAAGAAACATTCATTAATATTGGAACTGGAAAAGATTATTCAATTCTTGATTATGCAAAATTAATAATAAAATTAGTTGTTCCCGATAAAAAAATAAAGATCAAGTATGACCTGTCAAAGCCTAACGGTACACCAAGAAAAGTTTTAGATGTTTCGTTAGCAAAAAGTTACGGGTGGTCCTATAAAAACACTTTAAAAGAGGCTCTTTATAAAACTTATAAGGATTTTTCAAAATTAAAAAAAAGATAATGAAAAGTATTTTGGTAGTTACTGGTGGTGCGGGTTTTGTGGGGTCTAACCTTATTTCGTTATTTTTAAAAAAAACTAAATTTAAGATTATTAGTATTGATAATTATTCCACAGGGTCAAAAAAGAATCACTTAAAAGACAAAAGAATTAAATATATTAATTCTCACACAAAAAATATTTCTAAAATATTAAATAAACACAAAAAAAATATACATTCAATTTTTCACTTTGGTGAATTTGCAAGAATATATCAGAGCTTTTTTAAAATGAATGAGTGTATAAGCTCTAATACCATAGGATCACATGAGGTATTTAATTTTTGTCTATCTAATAAAATTAAATTAATATATTCAGCAACATCAGCAAGCATTGGAAACAAAGGACACGATAAAAATTTGTCACCTTACGCTTTTACTAAAGCAAAAAATCTCGAGATGTTAGAAAATATAAAGCGCTGGTATAATCTAAAATTTGAAATTATTTATTTTTACAATGTTTATGGGCCAAAACAAATAGGCGAAGGTAGTATGGCTACAGTAATTGGGATATTTGAAGATCAGTATAAAAATAAAAAGCCATTAACAGTTGTTAGACCTGGCACTCAATCAAGAAGGTTTACGCATATAGATGATACAATTGATGCATGTTATTATGCTTGGAAAAAAAATAAATGTAGACATTATAGTATCTCAAATAAAAAGAGTTATACTATAATTGAAGTTGCTAAAATGTTTAATTCAAAAATCAAATTATTACCTTCAAGACGAGGCGAAAGGTTTGCTTCTGCGTTAACAAGCCTTAATCTTTCAAATAAGGTTTATAAGAAATTTGGCAAAATTAAACTCAAAGATTATATAAAAAGCTTTATTAAAAGCACTTAAAGATACCATAATTCATGGTTTACAAAGTTCATTAATTAGATATAACACTTTCGCCGGTGATTATTGCGAAGGGGTAATACCCGATCCCATTCCGAACTCGGAAGTCAAGCCCTTCAGCGCCAATGGTACTTT